>JACKZZ010008498.1_pt1 | contig 13615 bp, 14 predicted proteins | sample 8027871 | NCBI WGS metagenome assembly JACKZZ01 (sample SAMN15724774, study PRJNA655200) | protist metagenome | isolation source: fluorescence activated cell sorting (FACS) single amplified genomes of... | place: USA: West Boothbay Harbor, Gulf of Maine | collected 2000-07-19
TAGCTGCTACTGCAGCGGCGCAAGGGAAGGCCAACGCTGCTTAACCGAGGGCCGCAGCTGCTGCTGCATTCAGCGCCGAAATCGCCCCGAGGCAGGAATGCCCCCGGTCCCGTGCCGTCCGGCCGGACGGACGGACGTGACACCCCCGGTCATGTCTAGGCTCCTCGTTGCCCTGTTGTAACTTATGAAGCGGGCGGACGGCGTGGCGTCCACCGCGGACGCCAGAAAACTGGAACGGGCGGACGCGAGCTGTGGCGGATTCATAACTTAATTTTTTGGGCAGGGGACCTTAGGCCCACCCAGCTGGGTGGGTCGAAGGTCCCCTGAGGACCTAAGCGGACATTTTGTGACCCCCTTCCTGTAACGTTTGAGATTGTAACATCTGAGCAAGCCATACCGCGCTGCGCGTGCTCCAGCAGGCTGGCCGCCATCACGGGGGGCTGGATCATGGACGACATTTTTGTTTTAGTTTTTCGAAAGGTAAAGGCTCTAGTTCTACTCTACTTGTTTGCGAAAAATAATGCTACAACGAAAGTCCAGAAACAGAAAAAGGATCGAAGCCCAGGCGAATATGATATCAACTCGCCGTGTAAAATGAAACTAAGAATATGGTCCCTTCGGGATCGAGATCTAAGAATATGGACCTCCGTCGTGGCGAAATTTCGTGTCAAAAATAAAACGTCAAAATGAGTCAAGGTATACTCCTCTTAATTGCTGAAACCCTGTGAGTGAACCTGAACAGTTCAATTGAAAGTGACTCCTAAGCAGAGAAAAAAGAAGAAAAAGTATAGATACAAATATTCTCTATACCAGGCCGGAAAAAACGCAAAAAAAGATGCCCACAAACGACGATGAAGATAGGACGATGTTGGTGAAAGGTGAACGAACTTGCTGTGCTGGCGGCGGAACGAAAAGCTGGTGTTGAACGAAGCAGAAACACGAAAAATGTGAATGTGATCACTTTGACATAGTCCTTGTACCACAAACACAGAAAAGACGACATTCGTTAGCTGAGTGTACGATTGGAACCACATTAGGAAGGAAATGCTTTCACTAATCATGCACATCAGAATAGAGCATGTGAGAAGTCACACAGCTGACAGCAATGACAAGGGCGAGCAAGACGCTGCCCTGTGTGTATGTAAGGCCTGCTAGGTCGTACAGCGGCTCGGGGCTTTTTTACTTTCAGTTTCTACTGTTCTTCTTCTTGGTTATTTCATAAAAGGCTGCATGCAGAAATGGTCCTGCTAGTACGAAAAAAAACTTTGAGGCTCTGGATATCAATCCAAAGCACGTTATTCTTGAGGATGACTGAGGCTGAAGATGGATAAACAAATCAAACAAGCGAATGAACGCAATTAGTGTCAATGTCAAATGGTTCTTCATACTAAATTGATACAGAAGTTGTAGGAAACGACTTTTTATTTTTTCAGGTTTTTAATTTTAGCAAAGTGCCTAACATCGCGAGACCTTTTGCGGCAGAGCTCAGATTTTCAAAGAACGCAGATGCGAGATGCGCCATATACAAGCTGGACTTCTATCCGCATGAACGGGCCCCATCGTTTCAAGCTTCGCGCAGGTCACAGGCTGCATTGCTGCTCTCTGTTGAGGGTATACTACGCAAGGAGCATTTTATTTTGAGGCAATGACCCCGCGTCGTCGGTCCGAGGTTCGCTCCGCGGCTCGTTGTCGCTGCTGGTGCCTTTCTCCGCCCGCTCCTGCCCTGGAGGTCGAAGTAGTAAGTAAAAGCGCCACGAGCGCCTCCCGCACACCCGGGTCAGAGCTTTCATTTTCTCGAAAAAGGCCACCAGGAAACCTAAACTGAGAGCCGGTTTTTGAGTGCGGCCTCCGCAACGCCCAGGTCAAAGGATTCGTTTGCTCTGAAGGCGCCTGAGCCTTTCAAAAAAGAAGTAAAACTGCGACGGTCCGTTCGTCGCCACCACTCGAGGTACGGCCCGAAAAAGGACGAGGACCATTGCGGAACCACAAGATTTTCCGTGAAATAACCTAGCGACTGACAGTTCAGAGGTTTTTCGCCATTTTCGGCCACAAGCAGGTTGGGGTCGGTCAGATTCGTGTCCCAAAAAAACCAGAAAAGGCCGTCAAGCACACGCCAGGCAACCCCGGCACCGCCGCCTACCTGCCGGTAGTTTTTGCTGTTGCCGAAGCCGATCCACTTTTGCGCAAAGGCCAAGGCCTCCACTTCGCCGCGAGACAGTGGCACGCGATGCGTGACGAGGATTCTCTCATAGGATCCATTATAACCATATCGGTGTTCATTTTCAAGCCAGCCATTCCTTGGGAAGGAATAACGCCAACCCCACATTTTTTTGGTGTCTCTTTCTTCATTCCATTTTTTAGTTTCTCCCTTGCCCTTCGTCTCGCCATCCTACAGAAATAAAGCACACCCAAACCAAGAAAAAATGAATCTGTGTACGGTAAAATGCTTAAATAATATATGCAGAGCCAACGATACGAATACTAGAGATAATTTTTTCCCGGCCTATGTAAGCAAATGGCACCACATAATTTCTACGCGGAGCAACTATAGTAGTGGTAAAATCCACCAAAAAAATGCAGCACGGCATATCAGTAGGTAGTTTCAGTTTGCTGAAGAGATGGTTGTATGGGTGCACTTTATTTCTGTAGGATACTCGTCTCGGGTGTCGCTTTGCCACTCGACAACATGATGCACGCCGATCGCCGTTATTCGCAGCAATGTGTAAGGGCCTTTGTAGGGCTCTGGGCCCTCGCCCTTCATCCTCTTGCCTATTGCAGGCCAAAAATCTTCGACCTGGTTCCGCTGGTAGGTCTCTGCAGGATTGTAGATGATTTTTTCTGTGCAAGTCGCCCACTCTTCTTCGTCTACTGCGCAGGCAAGGGCATGGAGAGCGTCGTAAAGTATCTTCTGCAGGATCGCCGAAAGGTCTTCTCTTATAGTCGTAGTCGTAGTCAACACGCCCCTTACTAATCCAACCTCGTCGATGCCTCCTGCCCCTGCTCCCTTTGCCGAGCGTTTCGGTTTCACGCTTTCAGCTTCTTTATCACTCAATGGATATGAATTTGGCGTGGCACCCCAAAAATCAATCAGCTTACGAAACGACTGCGTGCCGAAGCGCACACGGCCATCCAAGGGTACCTTGCCGTTGTTGTATTCGTTCTTGTCCTCCAAGTACGCGGTAGCAAAATAAGCACCTCGATCCATCTTGTTGTCGTTCGCAGAGCCCCGTGGAGGTGTTTCCTGACTGTAGAGGTTTTGCCACACTTGAACGCCCTCTCTAAACTTGAAGTCCGCGAAATCCGTTAAAGCACTCGGTCCTTTATAATACCACTGATGTTCAAACCAGTTCCACTGCCCCAAATGTTTGAACCATTTCAAGGTCTCCAGACCGAGATAAGACCAGTCGCGGCCCGAATCAGACTCAAGTTTTGGTTTGGTTGTCGTATCAAGTAGCGCCTTTACTCTTCGCGTTTTTTCCTGGGGGTGAGTGGGATCACTGCTTTCTTCTTCGACGACCAGAGGAGGAACGTACTTTGGTGACTTAGATCGTTGCTCGAACGTTTCACGAAAGTAGAATGGCAACGAGTACACAAAGGCTCGAACTACGAACTTACAGAATTTCGCAAGACCAACACTAAGAGCTTCTTCCGCTGACAATGGTGGTGTGAACTTCTGTCCCTTGAAGATATTGAGAAGACGCGCCATTCCTCTTTTTAGAAAACCTCCCTGGTGCCGGCCGCTTTCGTCGTCCCCGGAACTGGTCGGGAAATGAGCGGTGCAACTTTGCTCGTATTCAACAAGCTTCACCTGTAGAACGTCCCCAACATCTCGGATGAAGTTGAATTTTTTACCATCGGCACGCCGCGCGTAGGGATCAGCATCAGCCCCCGACTTACGGATGTTCTTGCCCGACATCACCTGCAATGTCGCGGCGGCGGTGGTTGAAGATCTTGCACGATCTGCAACTAATACGGAAGTGTCGCCTACTGCTAAATTCGCAGAAGGCACACCATCTTCAAGCCGCGCGCCCGGTACTTCTTGGTCTTCTTGATGCTGCCGTTCCTCCTTCCGCTCTCTCTCCATAGAGATGTCCTTCGCGCCCGTACCCCGAACAGGCTGGCTCTCATGCTCCTGGGCGCTGGCTCCTGTCGTGTCACTTGAAGTTCTGCGATGCCCCGACCTCCTCGCGAACCTGTCGTTGGCGGCGCCACCCTTATTCTGATCCGATTCCTCATCGTCGAAGAAGCCGAACATGTCTTCACGCCCAGCTGGCTGCTTTACTGTGTCGGCCAAATTGACAAAGAGCGCTGCAATCAGAAACACTGCTATCATCGGTCGCAGGCGCGTCTTGGTCGATTCTGAATCAAGGTGGGCACCACCGCAGATTTTTGTTTCTGGCAGTTTGATGTTTATTGTGCTACTCTCGTCCGTATTTCCTTTCGTGTGGCTACTACAATCTTCATCTTGATCTTGGTCGCCAGCCCTGTTTCCATCGTCCTTCACATCAAGAAATCCGAGTTTTTGTTTTTCCTGGATCCGCGCAACTAATCTTTTCCTGCGGACCGTGCGTTGCGACCGGCGCTTGCAGCAGTAGCTCGCTTGGAAGAGTTGGAGATGAAAACTCACAGACGACATTGTTTTTGAACGTCGAAAACTACGAAGGTCCACAAACGCGATCTATGCGCAATACTAGCATTTTTGGCAATTATGTCAAGACGCCATCTAACCGTGAATCGCCGGGGAGGCGACCTTACAAAGGAAAAATGCAAATGCTTGCTGTTCGAAAGGAAAATGACCAGTTCATTGTCGATGGAAAACATCATCCAAAAAAGCATTTCCTAATGACGATCACGAACTGACGAATGAAGATGAACTCGAACGGACTTGTCGTAGCTGCGGAACGAAAACCTGGAGGTGTACTTGAACGAATACGAAGGTGAAGACGAGAAGCACGAAAAACAAGATATATGTGTGGTCACATTTAAGTACGCGCACGACTTGTTCCTTGCAGACGAAAATGAAGCATTTTGTTCCACGAAGGAAAAAAGCACGCTAACGAGCTTGAGACAGAGAACGAGTTGAGTTTCAACCTGGAACGAGCGTAAGGGTAAGCGTAAGCCTCGTCGACAATTATACAAAAACTAACACGCAATTACGGAGCCACGGATGCTGCACGCAAGCCTTGACAAAGAAGTAGACAGCAGGTTGCTCTCCGCGATCGCTTCCTGTTCCTTGCACTAGCAGTTTTTCAGAAGATTATATTACAACTTCTCCAATGCGTATGCGAGAATCACAAGTACGATCTTCCTCTGAGAATTCGCTCTTGCCGCCAGGGGGGTGGGGCAGCTCTCCACTGAGTGCTTCGTGTATACAAGCGCAGTCAAAAGGTCCTCCACGAGGCTCCTGACGAATTCGTTCTGTCGCTGTTAATGTCCTTTTCTGAATCCCGGCGTTGATCTTCGTTCTAGATCACAAATTTTAGAAAGAAGTCGTTGTACCTCTGATGGAGAAATCAACCAAATTGTCACGGCGACACCAGCATTCTTCCTTAATCAATACAGAGCCAAAATCCGCCTGCTAATGTTTTCCAACGCCTCCTTCGAACAGTCAAAGACCAGAAACCAGTCCTTCGGCAGTTTTTTCCCCCCGAGTCCCTGGCTCTTTCGTTTCCTCGCGGCCAGCCACAGAGCCGCCACCGCGATTTCGTGCGCCGCGTAGTGGCAACACAGGTCCGTCCGGTAGCAGTCGTTTAAGTAGCCCCAGGCGAGTTCCACAATGGGCTTTTCCTTCGAAGAGGAAGAATCTTCGTCCTCCTCGTCTTCTTCCTCCAACAAGCTGTGCAAATACGGAAGCAAATACCGGTGCGCAGGGACCAAAATTTCCGCGCACTGAAACCCGAGCCGGGTCAGAATCTTCGTTTCGTAGGTGAACAGCAGCTCCTGCATCACGGACGTCGTCGAGAGCTTGGCTCCTTCGTTGTAGAAGTTCTGCTGCATACTATTTATGCACTGCAAAAGTATCGTAGTACTCGTATCAATGCATATCAAATTTCCTCAGCATGAGAAATTAAATTAGTGATGCGGATTTACCTATAAGAACAAAAATTTGTAATGCATGATTGCAATACGAGTGCGATACTTTTGCACAGGATAGTCTGGCCCATGGAGTAATTGTCTCGAGCGTTCGAAGCCAGCATTTGCATCCAGTCCGCCATCCAGGTCTTCTCCCCGTGCGGGACGAGTTTGCGGAAGACATAGCAGATGTCGTTCGTGTTCACCAGCGTCTCCTCGAACTTACAGCCGATGAGGAGACACGAGGAAGCGGTCAGCTGAATCTCGCCCTCCAACTGCTTCGACGCGTTGGCGCTGGTGTGCTTGTCGAACGTGTTGTTGCGGTTGTAGGCATCCTGTGAAAAAGAATCGCATTCGTATTGCAATCATGCATTTTTACAAATTTTTTTCTTAAAGTAAATCCGCATTGCAAATTTTATTTCTCATGCTGAGAAAATTTGTAATGCATTTATACGAGTACGATTATACTTTTGCAATGCATAGTAGGATTTTAGCACCAAGGTTCCAATCTTCGTGGATTTCGGGGCGTAGTACTGCCAGCAGATCTATCAACTGCAAAAATGTCTGGGTCTGGAAACTTGTGATGCTGGGTGGCGTAGCATGAGGAGGCCACAAGTGCTGGCTCAGCATGACAAATTTCTGAGCGTGTAGGTGTTGCCTATTCTGCGTGACAAACTCCGTCTCCGCATGACAGAAAAATGCGGCTCTTGGGCAACGTGCATGACAGATTTAAGAGTCATGCCCGACAAGCATGACAAACATGCATTCTTCCAGACCCAGACACTTTTACATTTGATAAGATCTGCCCACAAACAATCGTCGACTGCGGCACTTTCAAGGTCAAGCCCGCGCGGGCGATCAGGTCGGCACCGAAGTAAAGCACTTCTTGTTTCATACTGCTAGAGCTTTGATGTTGGTTGGGTGCATTGTAATTTCTGTTCGCCGGGGTCGTACCATGATCCACGTCCACCTCCGGATGTTGCTGTCGTTGTTCCGGCTTATTAACGGCATTTCTGGTGTTTTTAGTTGCCGGCTGCACTGCGGCCTGCTTCGGAGCTACAGCGGTGTTAGCAGTGAGCCGGTTTTTTTCCTCCACCTCCGCTGCAACTATCTTTGCCTGCTCTGCTTGTAGTTTTATTCGTTCTTGGTGCGCAGCCTGTAGTTTCTCCTGCTCTAACTGTTGCTGTTTCATCTGCCGAAGCTTTTCCTCCAGACGCTCGCGTTCCTCCCTTTCCGCCTTTTCCCGCGCTTGTGCAGCAGCCTGGGCCGCCAGCAATTTTTCCTGCTGCTCCCGCTCCTTTTCCCAGGCGGCAGCTCGTTCTTGCGCGGCGCGCTCTGATTCCTCCTGCTCTTTTCGCTCTCTTTCTCTCTCCCAGGCAGCGGCTTTGGCACGTCGTTGTTCCTCTTCTTGCTCATTGTTTACGTCCTCGTCCCGCGAATCTACTCTACTCTGCAGCTCCCAAACGGCAGCTGCCTTTCTCAATGCGGCCTCCTGCTGCCTTCTTGTTTCCACTTCGCGGTCTAGTCTCTGTGGCGAAAGACCACGCTGCTGCTGCTCCCGTTCCTGTTTCTGCACGTGCCGCTCGATCCGCTCTCGTATCTCCCCAGACACAATCCGTCGGAGGGGTGACGGGCGTGGCGGGGGGTTTTGTACAATACCAGGAGCATTTTCCTGTCGAGACGAATTCTTGTCATCGGTCCGTTCTTCAAGAATGACCCGAGCTGCATTTTTTGAACGCGGTTTTTGGTCCTGGTTAATATGGTCTCCACCAACTCGTGGTAGTTCCTGATCGTCCCTACTTTCGAGACGAGTTGTGAATCTCTGCTGCTGGTCACTGTTGGATCGGACGAGATCTTTATTCCCTACTTCTCGTCCTCTTTCAGAGTGATTTATTCGTTGTGGCGGAGACGACGCCCCGCGACGCTCGCGGTCGCGGCTTCTCTCGCGAATTATCCGCCTGGAAGTAGTTGCAGTGGTCATCTCCGGATCTCGGTCTCCGTCCTCTTGTTCCTGCTTCTGGTCTACTACAACTCGGTGTCGCTGTTGTTCGTCCTGTCGGCCGTTTATTTCGCGGTCTCGGTCTCGATGATCTTCTCGGTCCCGATCTCGGTCGCGGTCACGATCGCGCTCTCGACCTCGTTCCCGGTCTCGGTCACGCTCCCTGTCCCGATCCTGTCGTTCACGATCGCGATCCTGGCGCTCCCGATCTCGGTCGCGCTCTCCGTCGCGCTCGCGATCCTTTCGTTCCCGATCCCGGTCACGACGTTCTCGGTTGCGATCGTCCCCCCGGCGTTCCCGGTCTCGGTCACCATCTCGGCGTCGCGCCTCGCCGTCTCGAGGCTCATCACCTCCTCGTCCACGCGGCTCTCGGCCGTCACGACGCTCTAACAGCTGCACCCGAGGCGGAATTTCATCGTCTTCGGGCAACTGCTGCTGTTCCCGTTGTTCCAACATGTCTCGCGACGAATACCGAGAAAGTGTTGAAACCGCGTCAAGTTCGTCTATCCATATTCTTAGATCTCGATGTTGATTTATTTGGTCGTCATTTTTAAGAACATCTTCATAGTCATTTTCATCGACGTGGTCCCGACTTTTCTCACTTGTTTTCCTTCCCTCGTTCATACTTTTGTCGCTTTGAAACGAGTTGGCGCGCATCTCCAGAATCGAAGACGGACTCATATCCCACGAACAAAGTGTTACAGTTACACATTTGTAGTGAATTCAGCAACACAAATTTCTCTGCATGAGAGAGAAATAAACTTGTAATGCAGAAATCCAACGGGAAAACACCTAGGAAACGAGGTTCCTATGCATATCCGGCATGACAGAGCTTGTCTGTCTTGCTTGGGCTGCAACACAATGTGTAACTGTAACACTTTTTTCTCAGGATAACTCATCGGCTTGTTGTAGTATCGATTAGATCTTGTAGAAGTTGTTCTCCCCGGCGGCGCATCATGATCTTGATCGCCATTGGCAGCTATATTATTTTTGGTCGTTTCATCCGCGGTCCCGTCGTACCTCCGCTGAGGACTCGTCCGGTTCCTGTGCTGGTCACGACGACTGGTGTTAATGTTATCATCGTCACGGTCCCGATCCCCGCGGCGAGTAGTGTTCTTATCCTCGTCCCGGTCCCGCCGGGAGGTAGTGGCTGCACCAGACCGCATCTTTTTGCAACGGTGGGTGGAGGCACTCGCGGTGGCTTTGGCAGAGTATGTGCTTCTTGAAGCACCAAGCTGAAAACACAGCGCAGTAGAACACTTCCAGCTGCAGCTGCGCCAGGCTGTGCTTCTGTGAAAAAAATCCTTCTCCTCGATGTAGTCGAATACAGTTTGCTTTTGTTATGTATTTCTCCCGTTCTAGTACTCCTTCTGGTGTTTCACGTAGTCCGGTTCCGGTAAATACACCACCGGCTTCCGGTAAGACTATCCTGTGCAAAAGTATCGCACTCGTAGCAATCGCAATCATGCATTACAAATCTCCATCCCAAGGTATTAAAACAGCACGACAAATTCCATTTGTCATGCTGAGCTAATTTGTATTGCAATTTCTACTGGTACGATACTTTTGCAGTTCATAAGGTCGCGGCGACCACAAAAATGTAGGCGATAATAGACAAAACGATGTGGGTTTGCGGGTCGGGGTCGTCGTAGAACATGACAAACACAAACCCGATGTACAACGCGTGAATCAACCAGGCGTAGAAAGTCAAAACCCGCTGTTCTATCATTTGTAAAAACGTGTTCCCACCCCAGAGTTGTAATGCAAATGCGCAACGAGAGGAACATTTGTAATGCGCATCTCCATAAGAGGCATTCCCAGTCGTGTTTTGGTATTTGTAATGCTGTAAACAGGATGAGAAAATGGCTTTCTCATGCGGATTTCCTTGCTAACCACCACTACACTGCAGATGGAAACTTGTCATGCAGGACTTCCAAAGCTTGGAGATTTGTGTTGCAGATTTCCCATCTTGACTATGGGGTGGGGACGTTTTTACACAGCATATGCTCCTTGTTGTACTCGTGTTGTGTATACTCCGGATCACTGTCGCTCTCGTCCTCGTCTGGGTCAATTAGCCGGACGTGGTTTTTGTCGTCGATGTAGTACGGCCAGATGTCGGTATTGGAGGACAGTTCGGAGGTGCCGACCGTCCTATCTGTACCCTCGTCGTCGCTTGATGACGTCGCAGTTAAGGTCCTCCTCCTCCTCCTTGTGCGGGTCTTCCGCTGGCTTCTATAAGTGTAATTATTCTTGTTCCCCCGGTTATAAGAGGTGGACGAAGCAGTGCCAGAACTTTTTTTCCAAGAACTACTAGAAGAAGGATTACTCTTCGTACTGCTCCAGTCGCACTGTTTGATATCTCTGTGCTGGCCTCGTCTCCTGTTCGTCGCGTGGTTCCTCTGCCGCTGGACGCAGTCGTGGTCCTCGAGGAACTGACACGCTTTATGAGGCTTCGGTACGGCTGTTGCTGCTCCTGCGGTGCTCTTGCTCTTTGTTGAAACAACTCTCGAATTCGATTTATCACGCCTGGAGGTCCTCGTGTTGTAGTAGCTTTTTCCACCTGCACTCAAGGCAGTTATCGCCTTCGTCCTCTCGAGTTTTGAATTTTGAGACGTGTTCCCGGTAATATTTGCTGGGTTGTAATTGCTGTAAGCCTTCTTGGCCTCAGCCTCTCTGTCACTGCTACCCGACCGCGAGGAGGAACCGTTGTAGATGCTCTCGTTGCTGTAGTTTTCTGAAGAAGTAGCGCAAGAGCTGCTGGAACCAGTGCAGTTGTCGTGGCCCTCTTCGCGTGGTTGTACTACGTATGTAGAAGGGCGACTAGTACTAGTAGTTTTTCCTTTTGTAGTATTTTTGCCAACACGAACTCCTGCAATTTTTATGCTGCTCCTCGACACAGCTGCACCGTAGTTCGCTGAACTTCTAGTACCAGTAGCACAAGACCTCCTAGTACCCGAAGTTCTTACTGTACCACCGTTAGAAGTTCCTCCTGCGCAGCTACTTCCCGAAGATGTGTAAAGAAAATTATTGTTCTTCGTAGTTCCAGAGGATGAAGCTCCGCCGGTGGTCTTTATTTGAATTTGTTGATCACGAGTTGTATTACCTCTACTAAGCAAGAAGCGCGTAGTGGAAGTTGTACTTTTTCGATTGGGGAGAAGTAGACCGGGTCCTGCTGTAGTGACTCTCTTGGCGGGAGGAGGTCCTCTGTAGGATGAAGTTGACCTCTTATTGTTTCCCTGCTGTGCTTGTTGTGCAGCAGAAGACGGTGCAGCTCCACCTCGTCCCGCGCAGCTGCTTCCCGAAGTCGGTCCAGAAGTTGTTAAACCTTCCTCCCTGTGGGATGACGGCGGTGCGCTCCGTCGGGTCCGGAAGTGCACGACGCGTTTCGGCTTCGGGTGAATGGTATCTGTTTTCGGCTTATTCGAAACACCAGGAATTTTCCCAACTTGTTGATCACGACTGTGATCTGGGAGATGGGAAAACATCGTCGCTGGAAACAACAACGGCAGTTTTGGGGGTACAAGTACGTAGGTCGATGTCGTCACAGAAAAGCTCGGAAGAAATCGCTGGTGCCATAGAGGTTTCTGCTAGCCTTGATGTCATGTTGCTCTTGCTGCCGGCGGGCAATCGATGTGTATTCTGCAGCATGGCACTGCACTCCATCTTCTGATCGTGGTACTTTATCCTAGCTAAAAAATGTGGTTGAAAAAAAAAGGCACAGTGGCCGTGAACAAAAAAGAATTATGCGTCCGCAAAAAAGAAAGCTTAAGGTATTTGTCGCTGCTTTCTGATAGGAGCTGGACGCCGGGGCAAGGCGTAGAAGTTGCTGGGTCCTTTGCAATCTTTCGCATGTTGTCGAAAGATCGCACCAGTTTTCTTGAACAAGATCTTTTTCTTGTATCAGTTAGAGTTTTAGCAAGATCCGACAGGTGTACGAGCGCGTCGTCGTCGTCGTGCTAAGAGCCTTTACTATTTCTAGTAGGTTATTTCTGGAGTGGATTGATCTTTCTAGTATATAATGCGGAACTCAAGAACAAACGATGCCGCACTGGCTTGTTCATCAGCGCCCCTATCGTCTTGTTTCCATCATCAGATGGGATCTTTTTTTCAGCTTCGACCTCGAATATTATCAGCAGAGAATGAGAAACAGAAACTCGTAAAGTGAAACAACGTAGTATCAACTCTTCAGTCAGGACATGGCCAAGTGAAGATCACTGTTTGACTCAGCATCTTTATCCCGGCGGGGGTCCACGGAACGCGGCGGGAAATAGCACCGAAATTCATTAATATCCTGGAGCACTGCACGTCAAGAATTCCTGTAATTCTCAAAGCTTATTCGAACTTTGCCGCAACTGCGACGAGAAAGTGTGTTTCAAAACGGAGTGATCTCCCTCCTCCACCCCCGTAGTTGTCACGACTTCCACAAACGAATCCGGAATCCACCCATTTGGCATTTGAAACGACGTCGTCTCCACCACTGGCCGTTATCCTGAGCAAAGACGTTCCCACCCCAGAGTCACGATGGGGATCTCGCAACACAAATCGAGAAGTTTTGGGACTCAAGCATGACAAGTTCCTCTCTGTATTGTAGTGCAGTTTAGCAAGTACAGCCGCAACAGAAATCCATCTTGTCATTCTGTTTACAGCATAACAAATTTGAAACACGATTGGAAATACCTGCCATGGAGATGGAGATGCGCATTACAAATGTTCCTGCAATCGCATATCTGCATGACAACTCTGGGGTGGGGACGTTTTTACATAGGATAGCCGCGTAGGTTTCGAGATCTTCTTCCGGATACTTTCCAACAACGTCTTGTACTTGCTCGAATTGTTTGCATTTGCAATTTTCGGCGAAGTAGAAGTGCCAGATGATTTGTTGTTGTTGGCTGCAGCGGAGGACGGTGACGACGGAGATGCAGACACAGGGCTGTTCGGGTTAGAACTGTAGTTTCCGAGCATCAGCTTGGTCGTTGTCCCTCGCTGTTGACAAGAAGAGTTCTTTGCTAGAACCCCAGCAAGCTTCCCCTTGTTATTTCTTCGGAAAAACCGCTCCGTTTTCAGTTGCACCGCGTTGCTGCGCTCTTGGTGCTGCTCAAATCTAGTCTGGCGAGCAGGAGATCCTTTATTTGCCATTGCAGCATTTGTGTTGCTGTTCGACACCACCTGTAGCTGCAGTTGGCGCGGCGACGAGCCGACTGCTGTGGTGGAGCTCCGGGGGTCGAAGTGAAGGTATCTCGGCGTCGTCGTGCTGGATCGGGGATCGGGAGCGCCATTTGATGCAGCTGTTGAGTTCCGGGTTGTATTGGAACAATTTATTCCGTTCAAATTCCTCTCCCGAATCCTTTTATTTCGCAATTTTCGGTATTCCCGCTCCTCCTCAACCCGGATTTTTTCCTCTTTCAGAAAAAATTCCTGCATGGCTTTTTCCTGCTCAAACTGGGCCGCAATTTGAAAGAGCTCCGTTTCCTATCAGATGTAAAAATGTCTGGGTCTGGAAGATCATTACAACTTGCCATGCTAAATCCGAATGATGCAAAAATC
>JACKZZ010011703.1_pt1 | contig 13610 bp, 6 predicted proteins | sample 8027871 | NCBI WGS metagenome assembly JACKZZ01 (sample SAMN15724774, study PRJNA655200) | protist metagenome | isolation source: fluorescence activated cell sorting (FACS) single amplified genomes of... | place: USA: West Boothbay Harbor, Gulf of Maine | collected 2000-07-19
CGACGGCGGCGCCACTACCTGCTGCGGCGCACCAGAAGAGGGCGGTGGGGCGGCTCGAGGGGGAGGCGCACCTGATCCCGGAGCTCCAGGAGGACTACAAGTGAAGCCAGAAAAGAGCCAGCCAGAGACATCAAGCACACAATGCGGAGAAGGAGGAAAAGGGGAAAAACAAAAATTAAGTCGATTAGCCTCAACTGAATTATTATACGCGAACAGAGGGAAAGCGCCAATGACACATCAGCAGGGCACAATTTACATACCCTCTAGGAGGTGGGCCACCTCTGGGCGCTCCTCCGCCTGGAGGGCCTCGCGGGGGGCCACCAGCACCGGGAGGGCTATAATACCAAAAAAGAGCAAGCACAACGCACAAAAATAACAAATGTTAGCATGGAAACTGATTGACTGGACCGGTTGCGATGAGGGCCCGCCACAAGCTTTAGAACTTGTCCGAGGTGCAGTGAATGATCAGCAAGCAACTTACCCTCTGGGGGGGCCGGGGCCCGGCCCGCCTCTTGGTGGAGCACCGGGAGGCGGACCACTAACAATACAACGGAGCAAAGCAGAAACGAAGAAAAGCGTATATTCACGCCGAATGAAATAAATGATTATTAGCACAGGGCGAAAGGAAAACCAAAAAGACAGCAAGCGATACAGAAGCAAAAAGAGCGACCAAGGGCACAGATGCATTTCAATAAAAGTAGCGCAGTACAGTGCATAACAAATCAAAACAGTGCAATCGAACGTACCCTCGTGGCGGCGCTGCGCCTGGCGCTCCTGGGGGCCCTCTGGGCGGTCCTCCGGGAGGACTGAAACGCGGTACAAGAATAACCACAAGAATCGCATAAATACAATCAGTCAACTAAAACAACATGCCCATCATGTGCTAACTAATTACGATACACACATACCCTCTGGGCGGTCCACCGGGCGGGCCTCGGGGCGGTCCGGCTCCTCCGGGGGGACTGATGAGATAATATTAGAAGAACGAGCAGAAAGACGACAACTAAATTAATGCATCGAAAAACAGAAAGAGGCAGTACTGCACAAGAGAGAGTAGGCGACGGTACAGAAGCATTTTGCGGATATATACGTACCCTCTAGGCGGACCCGCACCGCCCGGTGGACCCCTTGGTGGCCCTCGTGGAGGCGCACCTCTGGGGGGACCTCCTGCACCGGCGGGTCCTGCAGGGGGACCGGAAGGTGGAGCTCCTCTCGGTGGGCCTCTGGGCGGGCCGCCAGGAGGGGCTCTGTCGAAGCACAGCAAGAACAATAACAATAACAACAATAAGACGAAATCCGCGAAAGAAATTAAAAGGAAGCATAGAGGCGCAGATATTTGGTATGCGATACATACCCTCTCGGTGGGCCACCAGGCGGACCTCTAGGTGGGCCACTTGGAGGAGCTCTAAATAAGTAAAATAAAAAGAGACACGAAGGAGTGAAAAACAGAAGAACAGGCAGGATACATACATTAAGTAGTTACATACCCTCTGGGTGGGCCACCAGGCGGGCCTCTAGGTGGTCCGCCAGGAGGGGCACTAAGAAAGTAAAACAAGAAAAGGCGTAATTATTTTAAAATAGAAGCAGAGATGAGTGTGGTATGCATTGTAAGCCACGTACCCTCTCGGTGGTGGTCCTCTCGGGGGTCCTGTGAATTACACGGTAGATAAGAAAAACAAGGATAGACAATTACGCGAATTAAATACAAAAAGGGTTGTGGGGATCTTGTAAACTAAAGATATCGAACCTGGAGCACTCATTCACGAAAGAGGATAATAACCAAAGTAAAAACTCTATAGGTGTGCTTCTAAACTAATATTGGCTCAACACGCCACGTAGACCATTCGAGGAGCGCCACTTAATTAGAAATAGAACACACTTACTGCAATAAATCACTGTAGAACTTTACCAACAAGTCCCGGAGCCAGAAAGAAGAAATTCTTTTGGCGCAAAATGAATTGAATTGAAGAATACCAAAAGAGCACATCTTTTTTTTTGTTTTTTTTCGCGCAAAAATGTGGCGGTTTCGTGTGTTGCGTTTTTCTTTTTTCCGAAACAACAACACAACAGCTTTCTCTCTCTCTCCCTCCTCTCTTTCTCTCTTTACTACTGCTGACTGCTGTACAGTATATCTCCTCTTCTATCAGAGATATTAGCCCGAGGTATTTTGAAAAAAATTGTTCTCTGGCCCAACGCCACCCCAACTCCACACGCTCAGCTGGTCCTCACAAAGAGAACGAGAGTGAGGCCTACAGAGACGATCCAATTCCTGCCGGTATCGTCAGCCGCGCATCGTTTGGTAGTGGCAAGGGCGTATAGAGTACACCAGTATATAAAGTGGACAGGGTTGGATACGACCAGGATACGGATAGGTTGTACGTAGAGTAGCAGCAGGACAATTTGCAAAGAACGGCGGCTCTAAGAAACAATATGCCATCTCTGTTGTTTGCGTTCGAAGGAGATTACCGCAGGCTGTTTCACATTCAAATCTCATCTGGCAACCAGGGGAAGCAAAAACTACTCCCTGTGTATTTGCACTTTGCTGAAGCCGATGAGGATTGGGCAAATAGCGTTGACTACGATACCGTAATGAAAGAAATAGTTCAGTTGTTTCTAGATAACCTTGAAGAAGTAGAAGATGCTGCCAGAAGTGAAACGAAGACATTCTTACGACTACCAGCTGGAAAGGTTGTCAGTGTTGCATTCATCCCCAATAAAGAGACTCATTGTCAGAATATTATCAACCTAGGACCTGCCCAACCGGTGTTGGAAAATGTATCATCGTTCTCAGTTCTCGCTTGGATTTTCCCAGCCGATGGTAGTAGCAACGCTGCAACCCACATTGAACAACTGGAAATGTGATGTGATGCAATTTAGATTGTCGTCCAGGTGCACACTAAGCCCAATTCATACCACTACCCAGCCATACACACGACGTGCCGTTTCAAGGCTACTCTGTTGCAATGAGTGACCGTAGGACCAACCAGTTGTTTGTACAATGTCTGCAATTGTACATCTGGTAGCTATTTAGTAGTGTGCTACATGAAACGAGTGAGACTCACCAGGGAGTTAAAACGATATTATATGCCGCGTGTGAGTGCATATATATATATTCAATCGGTCGTAAACAACGTAGAGTTCTACAATTGCTTCCGTGAAATAATACTCATGCACATCTCGTTGGTTGTACGAGTCACTTTCTACATTTTTATTTCTTTTCTATCTTTCTTGTCTTCCCATATCTCCTAATCCCTGAATTCTCTACTTCTCTCTCGAACTTAGTTTGTATAAATGCTGATGATATTCACACTAACCATATTAGACAGCTCTCTATGAATGAATAAGATCGTAGAGATTGACTCGTAGAACCAACGAGATGTACATAAGTCTTATGCCACGAAAGCAATTGTTGAATTCTACGTTGTTTACGAATGAATACTATTATTTACATGTCTTGTTTGATTATAGTTATAGTGTGCTAGTATGGACACAGTAGCACATGCATCATATACACAGACATTTCCCAGTACATACTGCTGCAGTGGCTGTTTTGATAAGAGTACAGCAGATATTTGCCAAGAGCAGCGCGATTGCTGCGATTACTGTAGGCTTCTATTCAAACCACTCCATACCAGTACCAATTGCTCTGGATAACTGCTTTTAAAAGTGGTTACCGAATTTTCCTGAGCTATAATCCACCATAGCCTGATGCAACTCTTCCTGTGTGTTCATACAAAAGGGGCCGCGGTTCGCTATAGGTTCTCCAAGGGGCTCCCCTCCCAGTATCATGAAAGTGCAGTCACCTTCCCCAACATTCTAGAGAGTTCAAGTTTCATCGTGTTAGACGTATTCTTTTAGCATACGAACAAAATAAAATGCACATGTATAAATATACACAGAACACAACACAATTCCACAGTGCAGGTATACATGCTCTACGGCTCATGCGTATACAAACCTGTAATGCAAGAACTGTCCCATTATCAGATAGCACTGACGCCTGTGCCGTGGACACCACATTGGTGGTACTGCTGTCCGTTGAGTCCCCTACTTGGACGGAGCCGCTGCGTACGAAGAGAATGGTTCTGTGCCCCTCGGGCAATTCCAAATGCATGGCCTTGTCCTGCACCAACTTGGCGTCCCACAGGTTGACGGGGCTGAATGTAGCCGCAGGGCCCTTGATGCCCTGATATTCACCCGCAATGACATTGACATGGCCAGCACCGTCCCCAATCTGTACACGGGGAATATCACCACTTAGAATAGGCTGGTAGCGAGGTGGGGCCATCTTGAACTTGGCCGGCAGATTTACCCACAGTTGAATCATCTCAAAGGTTCCTCCTTGTTTGGCAAACTGTCTTGAATGAAACTCTTCATGGATGATTCCAGATGCGGCAGTCATCCACTGCACATCGCCGGGTCCAATGACTCCTTTGTTCCCAACACTGTCTCCATGCTCTACTTCACCCTGAAACGCGATAGTGACAGTTTCAAAGCCGCGATGTGGGTGCTGTCCCACGCCCAACTTCTTCGTTGTGGGGGGAAACGACTTCGGTGCTGCGTAGTCTAGCATGAGAAAGGGACTCAGTTCGTTGGTGAACGCGAGGTCATTAAATAGAGGGTAGACATGAAAGCCATCACCAACCCAGTGAGGGCGTGTAGGACGGATCAATGTTTGAATAGTCTTCATACTGTTGAAGCAGTTGTGATTATGTGTCACTGATGCGGGTGCGGATAGGGCAAGTATTGAAATTGAATTTATTAAAGTCGCAGTAAGCAGTAAACAAAATAGGGCACTACAGCAGATGGAATTTGCGATCAATATGAGTTGTTGATTAGTAATCATTTCACATGAAGTGCGATAGGCAATTCATTCTTCCTAAGACTTCTCTACTGTATCTACGATCGATCCCATCTTTATTTTGATTTTTGATTTTTTCTTTTTTCCACACATGATCGGATCCGATCCACCATCCCAACAACGAAACCGACACACTCGAAAGGATGCACCCCCTGCTGCCACACAAAACACACTCGTCTCAGAAAGAGAGAGAGAGAACAGAGATGAGGGATGACATTTCACATTTGCCACAGCAAAATATTTTAGATACAAAATATTTGAGTTTTTAAAATTAACGTTTTATCCAATTAAAAGTCACTAACAAGACTATGCCCACAGGAACGAACTCACAAGGGAACTCCTACAATACTCCAGGAGGGAGCAACAGCAACACTGGGAGCAGCTATCACTAGTCCAACACAAATGGTTCCTATTACTACGCCAACGATAATGGATCAACCTATTACAACAATGGAAGTGGTAGTAGCACTTACACTTCTTCTTCTGGCTCAACAACCACAACCTCTGGAGGATCTAAGAGATGAGGTGTTGCATTTGCCCCGGTCACTTTTGCCGTATTCTGCATGAGGCGACAGTGCCCTGTAGCTGGTACATAGAGAGTATTTAGGAATAGGGTTAGGAATAGCCCGCGGTATTTGCTCGGTAGATTCATTCTAAATATATTAGTTCATGTCACTGTACTATGTGGCGTGATACACCTTATATAGGCGTATACCACCCCGGCATAAGAGTATTGTGTGGAGCAATAGCTCAAAGAGTAAGAGTAGTAAGAATAATGAAGTAGGAGGTAGTAGCAATTGTGAACGTACCAATAAATTTTTACTTTGAGCTATTGCTCCACACAATGAATATGTTCAGTTAGCCTACGACAAATTAAACTGCCGCCCCTTTGGCACACAATTTTGTTTTTGCCAAATTCTCGCTGGCCTTTATTTTAGAAAAAGCAATGCTTTCCATCTACTCAAAGCTCGATTGGCTTCGTCTCTGTAGAACTCACATCGCAGATCGAAGAGAGGCACTGACAACGGGAAACGTGTGAAATCGACGCCATCCAAGTTCCACACCTGGCTCTCCAAATGAAATGGCTCTCTTTCTTTCTCTGGCTCTCTTGTGTGTGCCACCTATATATATTATATTTTATTAATAAATTTTAAAGTCGATTCCTGAATAATACATTCCTGAATACAAGTCTCCTTTATTTAGAGTACCACATATGAAGTATAGTGTAATAGATGCCCCTATTCCCTATGTTTCGAGGCTCTCTATTACGACTGGTAATAGTTCTTGAAGATTAGGGAATCGCTTGCCAAATGGATCGAGAAAGTGGGATTGAGATGGAGGTGGAAGGGTACATGCAGAGGAAAAATTCGAAAGGCTATCACAATAACAGGTATTTTAGAACGAGTGGACAGTATCTCAGGTATTGGACAGACAAGAATAGCTATATTCAGAATGAAAAGGAGTCAGAAACATACAATATCGCCCAAGTCAGTGAAATCACGTGCAATGCCTCTAGCAGGTCTTTTGTATTGTTTTTCATGAATGGAGCGTTCAAGCTGGAGCTGAAGGCTCACAGTAATGAGCACTTCTTCGAATGGTCTGAGCTTCTGAAGGCAAAAAAGTCGCTTTACTCTAGGGATGAGCTACTTTCAGACCTTAATTTGCGTCGCGTTTCTTTTCGCACGAAGACTTTTCAATCCCTCATGGTTCTCGATGAAAAGGACCAGAATCGGTTCATTTTGGACCGTTTAGATGATATTTTTGAAACAGTAGATGAGGAAAAGGCCCAAAAAGTACGCGAAGATCCCTCTCTATTAATTAGAAGCTGCCAAGTGTGTGTAGAGGAGCTCATCAGCACTTGTGAAGAGTGTACCTTGGAAATTGAAGTGCGGGACCCGAGAATAATTGCCCATTGTCGCGCCTTCATGCGACGCTATTTATCTATTTTGAAAGGTCGAATATCCCTCGAGATTCTTGCAGTACTCACCCCCAGCAGGGGGCTGTCACATGCCTCTGGTGCGAGTGCGAAAAACTTGGAGATTTTGGGCGAGAGTTCTCTGTGCATCGCTATCGGTTTCATGGAGCGTGTACACGAGCTCAAAAAGTACGACTTTATTCCGAAAGATTTCGAGGCCACCTTAAGCTCGACCGTATTTAGCACCGGAGAGCTGGTGTCGGCTCTTGTGACCTTGGCGCTGATGCGTACGGATGCCATGTTTGACAACACAGCACATATGGCCCCAGTCCATCGAGCAGCTCGGATTCGAGATTTTCAGTTTATTGCGTCTAACTCCCTTCTTTTATTGGTGGATATCCCGTCTCAACAGCTGCTGACGATGTTGATGAGTAAACTCACAACCTCTCAACTGATTGCGTTTGCAGACCTTCTGTGCAGTATTTCTTTCGAAGATTATGACGAGAGAGCTTGTGTAGCGCACATTGCTGCCTGTGAACACGTGGCCACATTCTTTAAATCAGCATGCATTGACATAGACAACAAGAGGATTGTGGTGCGACCAAACGATGCAGGTGTTGCAACGGAGGCAGCAGTCAGTGTTGCTGAGAATAGTGCTGCTACTGCTGTTGCCGGTGCTGATGCTGAGAGTAGTAGTAAGTTGCAACTAGCTCCTAAGCAGCTGTTTCTGCCGCTACCGGAGGACGCTGTGGCTGCGCTGCGCTTCGCTTGCGACGAGAGCGTACGCCGCGCCACAGTGTCCGTGGTGCTGGCCTCAGACCACGGCATACATCGCCTGTGCGACAGCCTGTTTGTGGAGACAGTGCCTGGCTGGGTGGGCGGGCAGCTTTGCGCTGCGGTGGTAGAGAGATTGGATGTGTGGCTGCTCGCCATCTCGCCGCAGATTCCGCGGCGATATCAGCCAGTGCTGTGTGCCGAGCTCGCACAGTTCTGTGTGTATACCTATCTGTCTTGCTTGGCGAAGCGGTACCAAAGTCACAAGAAGGTGCGACTGTCCGGGAAAGGAATGAAGCAGCTGGATGCTGATCTTGAAATGATGAAGGTGTGGATCTGCAAGATCTGCAACAATGCATTTAGCTACGACGAAGGAGCATCAAATATCCAGGTAATTGGTACCAGCGTTAATGTTAACAATGGTGCTGATACTCCTAGTGGCAGAGCAGGTGGTGGGGTTGTGGATTCGCTTGGTGCCACCGCTGCGTCAGCTATTGCGGATCCGAATGTTATTAGAGCTGCCACATCTTCTACTTCCTCAGCAAGCGCAGTCTCACCTTCCTCTGTTTCTTCTACTTCAGCTGCTGCCGGCGTTACCTTAATGCCAGCTGCGGCGGCACTGGCAGGCGAAGAAGTAGCTCTCTTAGATGCCCTGTTACACGTCCACTCCTGCACCGAGTCAGAGGTGTTGCGTCACCTGGCGAGGCTGTGCGAACACCTGCAGGGGGCGCATATGGATGCAGTGTATGATCTTTCTCGTCTGGTGCTTAAGTTCAGAAGTGATTTTTCCGCAAGTAGCCGACGGCGAGTGCTGGCCATCTTTGTGGAGTACTGTCTAGAACTGCAAGCCATGTCCCTAGCTTGGTCATGCCCTGCCGCTTCGTCATCAGCTTCGTCCTCCACTGGGAGAAGTAAAGTCGTTTCAGTCACCAATAAACAGAAACAAGTCCGGACTCTAGATATCGAAATGTACAGCAGTAAAAGCAACATTACCGACAGCAGCAACAGCAATGCTGAGAATAGCAGTATTGCTGGTAATAGCCATACTAATGGTAGTAGTAGCTATAGACATAGTAGCGTGCAGCAGCAACCACCGCGTCGCGGCGGCGCAGCGCCGGGCCGCCCCAATATACAAGCGGGTCGAGTGAGTACTCGTTGCATATTTGAGCTGCTGTGTCCGCAAAGCGGTGGCGGTGGTGGCGACAGCAAAAATGTTAAAGGCCGTGGCATTTTTTGCACGGGCACCAAATGGGACTTGGAGCGCCTATCTGAGAATGAGCTGGTGGAGTGTCGGTTGGTTATCGCTAACCAGGCCACTCGATCCTTTTCTATTATGCATGGTGTTGGTCATGATGTTGGTCATGGTGATGGTAGTGGTGGTAGGGGGGGCGTCAGCAGTGGCGAGCAACCAGTTTCCAATGTAGCGGCTTTCGTGGTTGCGAACGCTAATAGTGATGCTGGTGCTGGTGCTGGTGCCGGTGCTGCTTCACCTGCTGCTGGTACGGCTGCATCAGGGAGAAGTAGGCTCGCTGCTACACCAGGTGTGCCGGAGCGATTGCCGTCGGCGCTTACGAGTAAACCGTTCAAATCTGTGCCAGTGTCGACAGCCGTTGCGAGAGAAGACGTCGCTGAGTCCATTGTGGGGAGCGGCGAACATGGGAGTGGTAGTGGCGGCGGTGGTGGCGGCGCAGACGATGCGCCCTTGGCTAATACTGTTGCAGTCGCTGGCATAAGCAGTAAGAGTACCAACCCTTTTGGCGAAGATTTTGAGCTGGAGATGGAAGAGCAAAAGAAGCTAGGGGGAGAAGAGGAGGCTGCTCTGCGTGGGGAGGGTCGGGAGAATGAGACCAAGAATGATAGCGAGCGCAGTGCAGTCGCTGTGACAGCTCCCGCGGCTTTTACTTCTGCCGTTATCGAAGAATTGGCCACCATGTCCTTATCGGAGATCACATCTCAATCTGGCATCAATGCTAAAAGCCCGACCGATGATGGTGATACCATGCCACAAGACAAGGAGAAGCCGATACCCCCACCGCCGCTTCCATATCCTCGCAAACCGAAATTTTCGTCACCGTTATCAGCATCAGCGTCAGGAGCCGCTCGAGATAAGGGGTCGTCTTCTGATTGCAGAAAGAACAAGCACAAGCACAAGCACATGAGTAGTGACAAACAAGATGAGCATGTCTCCAGTGTTGTTGACAGCAACAGCGCTGATGCTGGGTTGGAGACTCGGGAAGCTGCCGCGTCTACTGCCATGACAGCCACCCCTGCCCTGGAAACAGCAGAATATGGAATAGCTGGAGATGGCAAACGAGCAGCTGCTGCTGCCACCTCTATTCGTTCGCCGCGTCCCCCCCAACCGCCGCCGCCTCCGCCACCTCTGCCTCCGCCACTCCTTTCTGCGGAGCCATCGGATGGTGGGGACGCTACAACTGTTGCCACTGCTTGTGCAGCTACTGATAACATTGATTACGCCGTCGAACACGGAAGCAGCGATAGTGTTTGTGGTGGGGATAGTAGTGTTGAAAGTGGTGGTAGTTGTGACTTAATCGATGACGGCGACGGGCGGTCGAGTAGAGGGGATAGTGACGCTTCAGCGGACTGGACGGGAGTGTATGGCAATATGGCGCGGCAATCCTATCCTACTGCTGCTACTGCTGCTACCCCTGCTTCTGTATCTGCGGCTTCTGTTGCGATGCCTCATCAATCGACACCGGAGGCAGTCGAAGGTAGGAGCGGCGCACCGGTATCCTCCGCTGCAACTGCAACCTCTGTTATCGCGGCTGACGCGGCCTCACTCTCTTCCTCTACCCCAGACCGATCCGTGGCAGCAGCAGTGGCGATTTCAACCCCGATACAAGCCGTAGAAGTAACTGCCGTCCCTGCGGCAACCGCTGCGATAGTAGTGGCCTCTGGCCGCCCAGTGCCGCCCCCGAAGCCTCCCCGACGGCCCTCTGCCACGGCATCATCCATTTCAACGGCAACGGAATCGAGTACTTATTCCACTGCTAAGAGCTAACTGCGCTAGATAGTCTGTTCACAATATCTGTAGCAATAGCAGGTACAGAATTATTACGAGTGCTGTGCGGCATGTACTTTATGTCAACTTGTTAGTATTAATGTAAGATTAGAGTCATAATATGAATTTATTATTATCGAATCATCGTGGAACAGGGGCGCGCTCTCACCATTACGTATTGAAGTGTGCAAGATGGCTTGTTTTGGTTCCACCAATTATTCATTTACTTGTTCACTTCTATCTATCGCTAATTGCCTTTTGCAACTATAATAACCAAACTACACATCGCATGATTGCAATTGCGAATGAAATCTTTAAGCCTCAGTGGTGACAGGCTCGGTCGCGGACACCATCTCCACACTCTTGTCACCCTCAGTCTTGGGAGCGTTGTCATCAGCGCTGGCGGCAGCGGGCTGGGCCGCGGCAGGGGTACCGTAGTCCTTGTACTTAATATCCTCCGACCAATACATGTAGTAGCAGAAGAAGGAGATCAGGAACATGGCGATAATAGGGAAGAAACCAATCCAGAACTCGTCCCAGTCGTCGTTGCCAGCAATCAGCGGCGCGATGGTCAGCGAAATGATGCTCATTAGCTTGATCAAAATATTGAGCGCAGGGCCAGAGGTGTCCTTGAACGGGTCGCCGACGGTGTCTCCCACCACGCATGCGTGGTGGGTGTCTGTGCCCTTACCTCCGCAGGCCTTCTCGATCTCAATGTACTTCTTGGCATTGTCCCATGCGCCTCCCGCAGTAGACATCATGATGGCAAGCATGGATCCGGAGGCGATGGCGCCTCCGAGCATGCCCGCCAGAGCGCGGGGTCCCACTAGGAATCCGACAATAACGGGAGCCAGCACGGCGTACGCGCCGGGCAGCAGCATCTCGTCGACAGAAGAGGCGGTGCAAATGGCCACGCATCGGTCAGAGTCAGGCTCGGCAGTACCCTCCATGAGGCCCGGGATTTCGTGGAACTGACGGCGCACCTCCTCGATGATGGAGGCGGCGGCCTTACGCACCGACAGCATGGTCAGAGCGGCGAACAGGAAGGGGAGCATGGCTCCGAACAGCATGCCGGAGAAGACAATGGGATCGCCCATGTTGATATTACCAGTCACATCGGCGGCGGTTTGGAAGGCAGACAGCAAGGCGATAGAGGTAAGGATAGCGGATCCGATGGCAAAGCCCTTGCCGGTGGCGGCAGTGGTGTTTCCTAGAGCATCCAAGGCATCAGTAGTACTACGCACACGTTCATCGAGATCAGCCATTTCGGCAATGCCTCCGGCGTTGTCAGCAACAGGACCGTACGCATCAGTGGCAAGCGTGATGGCAAGAGTGGAGAGCATTCCCACAGCAGCGATGGCAATACCGTACTCGCCGGCAAGGGCATTGCAAGCCAGAATGGTGGCCACTAGTACAATGATAGGTCCCGTGAAGGAGATCATTCCAACACCCAGACCTTGGATAATGACGGTAGCGGGGCCCGTCAGGCCGGCGTCGGTGATGGATTTAACAGGGTGGAAAGAGTACGAGGTGAAGTACTCCGTGAGCTCGCCGATGAGAATGCCGCACACCAGGCCAATGATAACGCATCCAAAGATTCTCCAGCCGTCTTCGTGTCTGTTCTCGAAGAGAGCCTCGCACAGCACAGCACTGCAAGCGATCACCAGCACGGAAGAAGACCAGATTGCCTTGTGGAGAGCGAACATCAGGTCCTTCTGAGTGGCGTCTTCCTTCGCAGACACCAGCCAGTAGCCAATGACGGCAGAGAACACACCACAGCCACAGATCCAAAAGGGAAGCATGATAAGTGCGACATCTCCCTCGGCCAAAGTGACGGTGGCGATGATGGATCCAACAAACGACTCGAACAGGTCTGCGCCCATGCCGGCCACGTCACCCACGTTGTCTCCCACGTTGTCAGCAATGACAGCGGGGTTGCGCGGATCGTCTTCAGGGATGCCCTGCTCGACCTTTCCGACCAAATCGGCGCCAACATCGGCAGCCTTGGTGTAGATGCCACCGGTAACACGAGCGAACAGAGCGATGGAGGAGGCGCCGAAGCCGAAGGCCGAGAGGTTGGTGGCGGCCCACTGGTAGACAACGGCATTGTCGGGGTATTCCTTGCCAACAGAATCCATAATATCATTGTGGTCGCGGCCAGAGGTCATGACCATCAAGGCGATCGCCACTCCCAGCAGCCCAAGGCCCACCACCGTGAATCCCATCACCGCGCCACCAGAGAAGGCGATCTTGAGGGCAGCGTTGAGGCCCTCCTTATCGGCCGCGTGGGTAGTGCGAGAGTTGGCATCAGTGGCGATCACCATGCCGAACCAACCAGCAGCTGCGGACAGGATAGCTCCCAGAAGGAAGCAAAACATTGTGCGGATACCATCAGTGCGGTCGACGCGAGTTGCCGAAAGAGTGAACAACAGCAGCAGAATGCATGACACCACACCGCAGAAACCAGCCAAATACTTGTATTCGGTAATCAGGAATGATCTAGATCCCTGGGCAATGGCGTCCGCGAGCTTTTTCATCTTGTCGTTGCCGCGATCGAAGCTGCGCAACGAGAACACGAGGTAGACCGCCATCAGCAGGGCAACACCTGCGCCAGCTAAACCCACACTGGTGACAACACCAACATCCCTACCACCTGTAGCATAAATAAATTCAGGGCAACAATTGATTAGAATTCAGTGATGTGAAAAACAAATGGGAACGGGTTTTCTGCCACATACAAGGAAAGTTGTCGTAGTTTTGGTTGTCGCAAAAGGTTGCTCTGAACTGAGCATCAGTCATTTCGTCATCACTGAACCCGTCAAGCTTCATCTTGACACAGTACTTTATTTAAATGGTGGAATATTTAAATAAATGTTGTAGGAAAGAAACTCTTTAGCGCAATGAACCAAAGATCTTTGTTTTATTACAGTATATTTTATGGTTATTTTTTGCGTTTTGTGAGGCGGAGGTTGGCAACGGCCGTTCCGGCGGCAACGGATGGATGGCTGCAACTGAACTGAAAAACGAAAAACGAAAAACAT
>JACKZZ010000034.1_pt1 | contig 13604 bp, 6 predicted proteins | sample 8027871 | NCBI WGS metagenome assembly JACKZZ01 (sample SAMN15724774, study PRJNA655200) | protist metagenome | isolation source: fluorescence activated cell sorting (FACS) single amplified genomes of... | place: USA: West Boothbay Harbor, Gulf of Maine | collected 2000-07-19
AATCTGGTAGATTAGTTTCCAAATATATACATCTTCCAAAGCGAGTCCAATTCCACTTGCCAGTGAAACGGTCCCATCCCAAAGACGATCGGGCACTTGAGAATACCAAATCATTTCTCCCCATCGATTGAAAATCATAAATTCAAAATTTACCGGTTCAAAACCATAGATACTCGGTCCAAAATAATCATTGGTACCGTCGTCATCCGGAGTAAAAGAATTCGGCACGTACACAGCTGGCATATTTTCTATTTCAATTTTTTGACAAAGCGTATCTATACAACCTATTTCATTTTCAGCAATTAGACACGTCCAATAATTATCAGCCGCACTGAAAACATGTGTTACATCAGTGCTCGTATACAACACATTTTCTATCTCCCATTGATAATTAACCGCATTAATACTTAAATTGTTAAAATCAACACTTGGCATTAGCTCATTAATTTGTCCCGGTGCAAATTCGAAATTGGCTATCGGCGCATCTACAACGCAAATTTGATTAGAATAGGAAATCGTTTGTGAACAACCCTCATTATCAGTGATAAAAAGACTTAGATCAACACATCCCGCGATGTCAAATGAAAATTCTGCTGGACCGCACCCATTTACGATTGTACCATCAGACAATGACCAAAAGCAATCAACCAAGGTTGATGAAGTTGTATAATCCACTTGAACCTCCAAAATTGGGCAACCTATTGTATCTGATACAGCAATAACAGCGATAGGTAAAGCATTCACGTTTACTAGGACTGTGTCTGATCCTGCACAAGCTCCAGAAATGGTATAAACAATTTCGTTTCCTCCAACAACGGCCGTTGCAGGGTCAAAAGAGCCAATGGTTGAATCTACTATTCCCAATCCACTCCAAACACCTCCGCCAATATCTGCAATCAAGGAATCCATTGGAGCATCTTCACAATAGTTAACAACTGGCGAAATGACAGGTAACAAGTCTGGTAGCACATTAAAAAATAAGGTGTCCGCTGTTGGACAAAATCCAGGAATAGCATAAATAACAGCATAATTATTTGGTCCAAACAACGATGGATCAAAAGAGCCTGTAACCGGATTAACAATACCATCCCCATCCCAGAGACCGCCTGGATTAATTGCAGACAAAACCAACGCTCCATCAGACAAACACAAATCTGGCTGAGGGTTAATGGTGGGGTCTATTTCTGGGTTTACAATGACTAACTCCGTATCAAATGAACCACAGCTTCCGCCAATGGTATAAGAAATGGTGTGAATCCCCACTCCAGCTAATGCAGGGTCAAACGTACCTGCAAGTGGATCTATAATTCCTGTGCCACTCCATGTTCCACCAGTTGTTGTAGCGGATAAATTAAATGGAGAATCACTTGGGCAAAAAGGCCCAGCAATTGAAATACTTGCATCAGCAAGAGGAGCAATTAAAACGTCAACTGACCCCGTATCGTTAGGGCATGCTCCTGGTCCTGATATTATATATTGATAGACCGAAGATAGGTCAACTAATGGGTCTAAAATTCCACCACCAGTTGCCAATATCGGTATCCAAACCCCTCCAGGATCTGCAGGAGCAATAAGAGTAGCCAAATCGATGGCAGGATCTGTTATGCAAATATTCAAGGCCGTATCTGAACCTGCATTTACACCATTGTGAACAGTGATGAAAACCGTATCAGCGCTACCACAAGCTCCGTTGAAGGTATAAATTACCTCATGGCTTCCAGCAAGAGCAACACTTGGGTCGAAAATTCCTAGAGCAGTATCGACAATTCCTGCACCCGACCAAACACCGCCTGCACTCACGGCATTTAGCGTGTATGGAGAATCCGTTACGCAAAATCCAGGTACAGGATCAATGGTCGCAGATGTTAACCCATTAAGCGAAACATCTATAGAAGCATTCGCATCGGGGCAAATAGAAGCGCCAGAAACCGTATATGTATAAACACCTGCCATATCAATTGCTGGATTAAATAACCCCGTTCCACTAGCTAATCCTGGAAGCCAATTACCACCTGCATCTGCCATTCCTCCTAACAAACCAAATAAGTCGATGGGTGGGTCCGTTGGGCAAACATTTAAAACGTTGTCTAATCCAGCGTTAGGAGGCGGCTGATAAAAAACTTCAATGGAATCTAAAGAAATGCAAATTGGAGCAAAGAAAATATCATCAATCATAAAGTCATTGCCACCACCTGAAGTATTTTGATTTGAAATACAAATGGTAACTGAATTAGAGGTTCCAGAATTCCAAATTGCTGAAAACTCTTGCCATAAACAGCCGGTGGCCGAAGTTGAAAAAATTCCACCTAGTGGAATGCCATCGATAGAAAATTGAAGTTGTGCAACATTAGGATCATTAATAGCATTTGAAATCCAGGTTGAAAATTCGTAGTCTGTTCCTGGTGTTACAACAATATTTTGACACCAGACATTGGTTCCCGAAAGGTTAGAGCCATTAACAACCATCATTTGTCCAGAACCCGATGTGTGATCACTACATGACATAAAATTAATATGCTCTAATTGTGGGTTGGTAGAAACCTCATAAGTACCCGCTGAAGATAATGGACCCCATGCCCCACCTAACCCATTCGTATATCCAGACGAAAAGAAATTATCTCCAAGTTCAAAATCTCCATTTTGAACTTGGTTAGATCCCAGAATACTGACTTCACATGCATATGTTCCAGCACTTGACACCGAAAATGTTTGTCCGATTGAGCCATCGTGCCATAAATAGGAATCGAATCCCGCACCTGCGTCAAGAAGCATTGTTTGCCCATCACAAAGTGTGGTATCATTACCCAATTCTAAAGCAGATGAAGAAATAAATACATTAAAAACCACTTCACTAAAACAAGGAGATAGCGATGTGCCACCGTCAAATGCATACAATATAATTGAGGAAGAAAGTACTTGTCCGGGTAAATATTGTGTTCCCGTCCCTCCCGGATTATCATAGTAAGCCTGATTGCCTGTTAAATTAATACCCGTTATTGCAGGCAACTGATATCCGTTACAGGTACTAACATCTGCGATTACATCTAATTGCGGGGAAGCAATGACAACAACTTCTACTGTGGCAATGCTATCTGGGCAAACGCTGCCACCAATGATAACATAAGTGTAGATTCCTGATAAATTAACGCTTGGATCAAAAGTGCCTAAATGACCTCCCGTTAAACTTGAGGGTCCTGACCACACTCCTCCATTTCCTAATGGAATCAGTAAATAAGCGTAAAGATTCGTTGTGGCATCCGTTGTGCAAAAAGAACCAGCATTGGCATCATTAGAAGGTGAAGAACAACGCTCTAAAACAAGGTCATCCATAGAACAATCGTTATTTCCGACACCTCCGGCAATATTATTAATCAGTTCAAAACGTATGGTATTTGTATTTGCTACAAACTGCCCTGTATTGAACTCAATCCAAGGTCCACCTACAACAAGACTGGAAACCTGATAAATAATGGCTCCCGCTCCATCATAGACGGTAAGATTAAGGTCTACATCTGGCACGCCACCCCAAGTATTGGTAAACCATGCTGAAAACTGATATGTTTGACCGACGCAAACGTCATATGTTCTATCGTACACCAGGCCCTGGAATCCATTTTGGAAATTCATATAAACAGAAGAGGCGCCTGTTCGAACCGCCCAATTCTGAGGCGTTGTGTGAAAAGTAGCGCCAGGAAGAATGTCTGGTATTGTTGAGCTATACTCAAAACTGTCGTAATCAACTGTATCCATTAAATTGCAACAATTGTTAACGGCTACATCCACTGCAGCACTTATGGCCGGACAGCTCATTGAAGCAGGTATGGTATGTGTATAAACACCACCAGGATCCAATGCTGGATCAAATAATCCTGTTCCACTGGTTAAAGCAGGGGACCAAGCCCCTCCGGCAGTTGGTGTGCCATTTAAAGCTAAAAATAAATCAGTCGCTGGATCTCCGAAACACATTGTTAACGTTCCGTTTGCACCTGCACTACCTGCTGATTCAAGGGTAATTCCAACAGAAGTACTGTCTTGACATGGCGGAAGACCAACAATGTATGTATATGCACCTGCTACATTCATTGCTGGATCAAAATCACCTAAATAGCCGCCAGTTAAAACAGAAGGGCCAGACCACACCCCACCTGTATCTGGAAAACCACCTAAAAGACTAAATAAGGAAATCGAACTGGATGAAGAACATAAAATGGTTGCTACAGCAATACCTGGATTGACCGGAGCAATTGTATTCAAAACTACGGTCGCTGTATCGGAGCACCCAATAAAAGAAGTTGCAATAACATGATATGTACCTGGACATAAATTGGAAGCAATTGATGTAGTTTGTCCCAAAGAGACAAATCCATTATCATACCATTCAAAACTATAACCAGGAATAGATCCATTTGCGGCAGCATCTGCAGAACCAGTGCAACCACACCCATCCACAGAAGAAGCACTAACAACAATTGGAGTTATCGGCATACAACCGTTATTGAACTGTGCGATATAACCAGCATTTAACGCATTATTTGGCAGTCCAGGAGTTTGATCTTGCTGACCACAAGCTCCTGCGTCTGCACAACCTATTGACCAATTTACTTGAGAAGATGGATCTGTGTCATTAAAATAATACACCGTGTTCGCAGCAGAAACGCCAGAAGTCGCTCCTCCCGGAAAATAAATAAGGTTGTTTAAGCTGTCTGAATCCCAACACAATGAAAAAACTTCACATCCAGCTAAGTCCACTAAACGAAAGCAGTCCCCTCCATTCGCCATAACAATATTCGTCCAGGTTCCACCCGGAGTCCACCCCGTTGCAGGATATGAACAAGCGGCTGCCCCCGGAGTTGTAGCATTCGTTTCAAATAAAGCTGTACTGCTTATTGGTGCGACAATTACGCAATTTCCATCTAGGAGCAAAACATCATCTGCGGGTAACTCGATATTTGGATCAGAATCATTATAAACAACTATTATCGTTCCTAACGGAACACACGACCACAACAAATCATTAGAAAAACGACAGGCACCGCTGGCAATTCCTGCTGTGCCATGATATCCACTGTTGTCATCAATAATCCAACCTCTAATATCAATACAAGGAGGATCACTTCCTGTGCAATTATAGACTGCCGTAGAATCAACAACAACAAATTCGACATATTCCTGGCCTCCAGATTCGCCTTGCGAAACTTCATTCATTATCAGTGTTTGGGACTTTACCCCAAAAACACAGACACTAAGAAGCAAAATAAGTGCAGCTCTGTAAGGTAGCATAATAAAAAGTATTTCATAAGTGCGGTGAAGAGACAAGCTCATCTAGGGTGCTCGCACTACAAAAGACGCTTATTTATTTGAAGCGTTGCTTAGGGCTAAAGTTATAACTTTAGCTTAAGATTTCTCGAAATTAACGTGTTAACTTTTTGTACTTAATTCGTTGAGGAATAATATCTGCTCCTAATCTTTTCTTCCTGTTTTCTTCGTAATCAGAATACGACCCTTCGAAAAAGTAAACTTCAGAATCTCCTTCAAATGCTAAGATGTGGGTACAAATTCGATCTAAAAACCATCGATCATGAGAAATCACAACTGCGCATCCAGCAAAATTTTCAACCCCCTCTTCAAGTGCCCTAAGCGTATTAACATCAATATCATTTGTAGGCTCATCTAATAAAAGAACATTGGCCTCTGTTTTTAATGTCATAGCCAAATGCAACCGATTTCGCTCTCCACCAGAAAGAACACCTACCTTTTTTTGTTGATCACTACCTGAAAAATTAAACCGCGATACATACGCCCTCGAATTAATTGAGTTTCCACCAATTTCTATTACATCGTGTCCTCCAGAAATGACTTCATAAATAGACTTATCCGGATCTATGTCTTTATGGGTTTGGTCTACGTATCCAATCATAACAGTATCTCCAATGTTAATTTGACCCTCACTGGGATTCTCCTCGCCCATTATCATTCTAAACAAAGTCGTTTTACCTGCACCATTTGGCCCGATGATTCCAACAATGCCTGCTGGGGGAAGACTAAAATTCAGATCCTCTATTAAAACACGATCGCCAAAAGCCTTATTTAATCCGACAGCTTCGATTACCTTATTGCCTAGCCTTGGTCCATTTGGAATCGGAATTTCCAGCTTCGCTTCCTTATCTTGTACATTTTGACTTGCCAGTTGCTCATAATTCTTGAGTCTAGCTTTCCCTTTGGCTTGTCGTCCTTTTGCACCCTGTCTCACCCAGTCTAATTCTCTCTCTAGCGCTTTTTTACGCTTGCTTTCCTGCTTCTCCTCCTGAGCCAGACGTTTTGATTTTTGATCTAGCCAGGATGAATAATTTCCTTTCCAAGGAATTCCTTGACCACGATCTAACTCTAAAATCCAGCCAGCCACATTGTCCAGGAAATATCGATCATGAGTCACAGCAATCACAGTCCCAGAATATTGCTGAAGATGCTGCTCAAGCCAATGCACCGACTCGGCATCAAGATGATTTGTTGGCTCATCCAATAATAATACATCAGGTGTTTTCAGCAATAGCCGACATAGAGCTACCCTTCTTCTCTCACCACCGGATAAATTTTGAATTAACGTATCGCCTTCAGGAGTTCTTAATGCATCCATGGCTAATTCTAATTTAGAATCTAAATCCCATGCGTCAAGCTGATCAATTTTTTCCTGAACGCGGCCTTGCCGTTCAATCAAATCATTCATTTTATCAGGGTCATTCATAATTTCTTCATCCATGAAACTCTGATTAATCTCCTCATATTCAGCTAAAACATCTACTGTTTCTTGAACGCCTTCCTGAACAATTTCTTTTACTGTTTTAGTATCATCTAGCTGTGGCTCTTGTGGCAAATAACCAACGGTATATCCCTCAGAAAAAACAACATCTCCCTGAAAATTTTTATCCTCACCAGCAATGATTCTCATCACGGTAGACTTACCCGCACCATTTAAACCAAGAATACCAATTTTTGCACCATAAAAAAAGGAAAGATGTATATCCTTAATTATTTGTTTTCCTTGAGGCGTATTCTTGCTCACGCCGACCATTGAGAATATTATTTTCTTTTCGTCTGCCATATCTTTTTGACTTTTATTCGGTATTGTAATACCGTAACCTTTTGTGTGATTAAATATTTGCAAATATACCCTCTTTACTAAAAAATACACAACCCTAATCACCAAATTCAAATGGTATAGAAATAACAGAATTAAAGTAGGTTAATAAATTCTTTTGGAATAGTCTTTGTTTTCTTATTCGAACATTAACTTTGCGCTTTCAATGAAGAGATTCATTATATACCTGATATTATTTGGTAATACCTTTTGTGTTATAGGTCAATCAAACCTTGGAATAAAAACCGTATTTCCTGATTCAATTCAAATTGAAATTGATTCTGAAAAACAGACTTACTTTTTTCAATCAGAAGCGAAAATTTTAAACTTAAATAGTGGACCCCACGTAATTCGGTTACTTTTTGACAGTCTTCGATTTATCGAAAAATCTATTTATTTAGAAGACGGAGTAGAGCACTGGTTTGAATTGAAAATTGATTCATTAACCGCGAAATTCAAGTTTTACAACACTTTCCCGATTGCACAAAGTGACACCATAACTGATAGCAGGTTAATCGTAAATTTAAAAGACTCCGTCAGGGATAAAAATGGCATTCCCATAGGAACAAAAAAAAATCAAGGCACATCAAGCAATACGACGCATGTCCATTCTACAGCTTATCAATATGGGATGACGAATAATTCAATAATAGATTCTGCAAACCCCACTCAATCAGATTCTCTAAAATTGCATAATTCTCTGTTAATTGCTAATAATATTGTGAATGATTCAATCCTGAAAAGTGACAGTTCGCTAAAGCTTTCGTATGCGGAAATATATAGTGGCAAAAGGGGATGCAATACCCCAAGTTCAGAATTTAAACCCATATTAGCGCTTATCGCTAAAGAGCCTTTCAGCAAAAATAGAATGGCTATTGTAAATTCCGAATTACAAAATGAATGTTTAAGTATTGCACAATTTGAAGCCTTGCTAAATATGTTTGATTTTGATGATCACAAATTTGAAATTATAATGGGCCTTCAAAAAAATATTTTCGATTTAGACAATATAGAAAAGCTAGCATTGCAATTTCAGCTTTCCCGTCATAAAGAAAAATTCATCACCTTTTTTAACCTAGAATGAAGCACAAAAATTCATTAATCGGTGCAACTATCTGCATTATAAGCGGAATTTGTTTAGGTGCAATAGGTGCCCATAGTCTGGAACCAATACTATCGAAAACTGCATTAGAAAGTTTTAAAACAGGTGTCAATTACCAGATTTATCATGGCTTAAGTATTCTTATTCTGTTTCTGCTGGCAGAACAGCTAAAGTCCAATTTGATTTGGTCAATTCGATTCATGTTTATTGGGATTATTTGTTTTTCTGGGTCTATTTATTTACTAGCCTTAAAGTCTCTTATCGGATTAGAATCATTGACATCAATTTTAGGCCCAGTTACACCAATTGGAGGATTGAGCTTAATTATTGCATGGGTCATTTTTCTAGTGGTCCTTCTTCGTCTAAAGAAATAATTCAACATTAAAATAACTTCACCAAAGTGTGAATAAATCTATCCTTTCGTTATTTATGTACGGTAAGATTGTTGTAAGTTTGTTGACGAATTATTTGAAAAATAACCTTGATGAATGATTATGGATTGAAGTCCAAAGATGCAAACTTGAAAACTTTGGGGCTTGGTAACGTTGCAAATGCTTTTTGGAACCTTCCGCCCGCTCAATTAGTTGAAGAATCGTTAATACTAGGAATGGGCGAATTAGCTTCTTCTGGTGCTTTGGCTATTGATACTGGCGAATTTACCGGAAGATCACCAAAAGACCGCTTTATTGTAGAAGATGACATTACCCGAGATACTGTTTGGTGGGGAAATATCAATATTAAATTTGACAGTGAAAAATTTGACTTACTATATGGTAAATTATGTGCTTACCTATCAAATAGAGATGTTTATGTAAGAGATGCGTATGCATGTGCCGATGAAAATTACAGATTGAATTTGAGAGTGGTAACAGAATACCCTTGGTCTAATCAATTTGCGTCAAACATGTTTCTTCGACCGACTAAAGATGAAATCGAAAATTTCGATCCAGAATGGCATGTTATCTGTGCTCCAGGATTTGAAGCTAATCCAGAAATTGATGGAACAAGACAGCACAATTTTGCTGTAATCAATTTCACAAAAAAGAAAATTATTATTGGGGGAACGGGTTATACCGGGGAAATCAAAAAAGGAATCTTCTCTGTATTGAACTACTTGCTTCCTCAAGAAAAAAATGTCTTGTCAATGCATTGCTCTGCTAACATTGGTGAAGACGGCGATACAGCAGTATTTTTTGGTCTATCTGGAACTGGCAAAACAACATTATCAGCTGACCCTAATAGAAAGCTAATTGGCGACGATGAACACGGTTGGTCTGAAAGTTCAGTATTTAATTTTGAAGGAGGATGCTATGCAAAATGCATCTCTTTAAGTAGAGAAAAAGAACCACAAATTTGGGATGCTATTAAATTCGGTGCTATTCTTGAAAACATCAATTTTTATGCAGGAACTTCAGATGTGGATTTTGAAGATTGTACCAAGACACAAAACACAAGAGTCAGCTACCCAATTCATCACATTGAAAACACAGCTGAAGGTAGTAAAGGCACAGCGCCTAAAAACATTTTCTTCCTTACGGCAGATGCTTTCGGAGTACTGCCTCCAATTTCTAAGCTAACCAAAGGCCAGGCCATGTACCATTTTATTTCTGGTTATACGGCAAAAGTAGCTGGAACGGAAGAGGGAATAAATGAACCTGTAACTGCATTTTCTGCATGTTTTGGTGCACCCTTCTTACCGCTTCATCCAACAAAGTATGCTGAAATGTTAGGCAATAAAATCACAGACGAAAATGTGAATGTTTGGTTGATAAATACGGGATGGACCGGTGGACCATATGGCGTTGGAAGCAGAATGAAATTGCGCTATACGAGATCTATGATAACAGCAGCTCTAACTGGCCAGTTAAATAATATAACTTTCAATACGCATGAAGTTTTTGGTTTAGCCATGCCGGCTTCTTGTCCCGAAGTGCCTGATGAAGTTTTAAGTCCTAAAAATACTTGGAATGATAAAGCAGCATACGATGCAAAAGCGAATCAGCTTGCAGAAGAATTCATCGCTAATTTTGAACAATTTAGCTCACAAGCAAATGAAGAAATATTGAGCGCTGCACCTAAAGTCTCGGCAACAGTATAATTGCTTTTTAAGATAATTGAACTACCCGAATCGAAGTTTTTGATTCGGGTTTTTTATTTTTTTAGAAAACCTGTGTTCCTTATTTACGATAAGGGCGTTATATGATTTAACCAACCTAAAGAATTATGCTAAAAATTTCTACTTTTTTGCTATTGCTATTGCTATTGCCTACATTTTACAACGCTCAAAACCAACAGTCTTCCGCAGATTATAAAATGCAATCAGATTCATCACAAAATGGTGCTCCAAAAATATTTATTGATTGCTTTTTCTGTGACATCAAATACATGAAACAAAACATGCCCTATTTCAATTATGTAAGAGATAGAAAATTCGCTGATGTTCATATAATGGGTTTTAGACAACTTACGGGATCCGGTGGCTGGGAAGAATCATTTGAATTTATTGGTCAAAATAATTTTAATGGCATGATGGATACCTTAATAACGATAATTGGTCCAAATACAACATCAGAGGAAAAACGAATTTCAGAAACCAAGCTCTTTAAATTAGGAATTATTCGATTTGCAGCAAAAACACCAATATCGGATGACTTTTCAATTATTTATAATGCCCCTGTTGAGCAAAAAACTAGCACAGACTCCTGGAAAAACTGGGTTTTCGAGATTAGTGGAAATGGGTGGATTGGTGGAAGCGATGTTTACAAATCTACGTATCTCTGGAGCTATTTTAATGTAGAAAAAGTAAGTCCAAAATTCAGGTTTGAGTTCAATATCTCTGCAGATTATAACGAAACCAAGCAAGAACTAAGCGATCAGACCTTTACTTCTATTCTGAAAGGTCAAGATTTGAACTCTGAAGCAGTATGGAGTATTTCAGATCATTGGTCTTGGGGCATTTTTGGACAAGCGCAAACCTCTATTTACAACAACTATACAATGAATTGTGATGTTAAGCCTGGCATTGAATACAATTTGTTTCCTTATTCCGAATCGACAAAAAAGCAACTTCGAATTTCATATAGAATTGGGCTAGGATATAACAAATACAATGAAACAACAATTTTTAATATCAACGAAGAACTAATTCCAATTCATCGACTTAGTGTAGCGCATCGAATTAGAGAAAAATGGGGTAATGTCAATGTTGGGGTATGGGCAAATCAATATTTACACAATACAAACCTTTATAGTCTACGGATATTTTCCAATTTAAACCTAAGAATTATAAAGGGATTGAATTTTAATATTTCAGGAAATTTTGGAATCACTCAAGATCAAATATCGTTATCCAAAGTCGGACTATCAGATGAACAAATCCTAGCAGGTCAGGGTCAGAGAGCAACTAACTATACTTTTAATACCAATTTGGGACTTAGTTACACGTTCGGTTCCATTTTCAATAGTATTGTAAATCCCCGATTTAGGTGATTTAATTATATTGCGAGTATGCAGCTGTTCTATTCAGAAAATATTTCGGGACAAACACACACCTTACCTGAACAAGAGTCAAAACATCTCATAAAAGTGTTGAGAAAATCAATTGGAGACAATATTCAATTAACTGATGGACTTGGTAACCTTTTTCGTTGTAGAATAAAGAACGATCATCCAAAAAAATGCATTTTAGAAATCATTCAGACTGAAAACCAACCTGGCTTTTTAAAAAGGTCTATTCACATTGCTATCGCACCAACAAAAAGTAATGATAGGTTTGAATGGTTTATTGAAAAAGCTACTGAGATTGGTGTCTCCTCAATCACACCAATTTTATGTAAACACTCCGAACGTCAAAAAATTAATCACGAAAGATTACATAAAGTTGCTGTTTCAGCGATGAAACAATCCAATCGATTACACCTACCTGAAATTAATTCAATAACGTCGTTAACAGAATTTATTAAGAACGATACTTCTGATACAAGGCTTTTAGCGCATTGTTTAGATTCTGAAAAAACCGAGCTTTCTGATTTAAAATTAGGTAACTCTATTTGCATATTAATTGGGCCAGAAGGGGATTTTAGCGAACAAGAAATTACTCATGTTCTTAAAGCGAATTATCTACCGGTAAGCCTTGGCAGTTCGCGACTAAGAACGGAAACGGCCGGAATTGTGGCTTGCGTTATGATGAATAATCTATGAAAACCGATAGCTAATTAATTATGAATGAACTCTCGGCCAGAATAAAAATAGACTCCAATATATTATTTTAACAGAGTTACGTGTCCCTTTAATTCTATTTGTTCACCATTCACGGTCTGCGCCTTAATAAGCCATATGTAAACATCTGTTTGAGCCATAACAGTTCCGCCTTTGACGGTTCCATCCCATGGCAGACTAATACTTCTTGTCTGATAAATCTCTTCACCCCAACGGTCAAATATGTACATTTCGAAATACTCATTATCAAAACCAATTCCCCTCGGAATGAAAAAATCATTGATGCCATCTCCATCAGGTGTAAATGAATTTGGCACAAACATGGTTTGATCTGGGTTTACTATAACCACGTAGGATGCAACATCAGTACAACCATATTGATTAGTAATTGTTTGTGTAACTGTATATTCACCCGGCGTATTATAAAAATGAACAGGCATTCCTATTGTACCACTTGTATTTGTCGTACTTAATATGTCCGATTCCAAACCAATTGCATTTTCACCATCTCCAAAAGTCCATTCAAAATTTAAGGCTCCACTGGATTCATCTTGAAACGTAATAACTGGATTGAGGTCTGTTGCTACCCAAGGGTTGGCAGAAAACCCAGCTGTTGGAACTGGATATACTTCAACAATTCCTGGAGATGTTAGGGCTGATTCACATCCAGATGCAGTAATTACCGTAACACATACATCGTATAATCCAGGTGAATTATAGGTATATGAAGTATTCAAACTCGGCCCTGTGTAATCCACAACGCCATCACAATCATAATCGTACTCAAAATTAATCCCAATGTCTGTATTCAAAATGAATTCGGCTGTAAATGGGGCACAACCACTTGCATTAACAACATTGATAAAGTTTATTGGTAAAGCGTTAATTATAATTTCTACAGAATCAGTGCCGTCAATGGAACAACCATCTGATACGGTTACATAATACCACGTATCTACCACAGGACTATCGGTTATGGTAGAAGGACTACCCGTTGTTGATGGCGTAATTCCTACTCCCGTACCTGTTTCCCAATCAAATACATAAGGTCCGCCATTTCCTCCAGAAGCACTCGCTACAATATCTATCGGGTCTCCCGAACATATCGACACAGAAGGCATCATATCTACACTCAAAGCCGGCAATACG
>JACKZZ010007001.1_pt1 | contig 13602 bp, 11 predicted proteins | sample 8027871 | NCBI WGS metagenome assembly JACKZZ01 (sample SAMN15724774, study PRJNA655200) | protist metagenome | isolation source: fluorescence activated cell sorting (FACS) single amplified genomes of... | place: USA: West Boothbay Harbor, Gulf of Maine | collected 2000-07-19
ACTCAAATTATAGATATTTTAATTAAAAATATACCAAAAAAAATAAACAATTATCATGAGATATTTTTAGGAGGTGGAAGTGTATTGTTAACTATTCTTAATTTACAAAAAAAGAAATTAATTAAAATAGAAAATAAAATATACGCTTATGATATTAATGAAATATTGATACATTTATATAAAAATATCCAAAATAAATATGAAGAACTTCATAAATATTTAATAAATTATTTTAATGTATATGATGGTTTAGATGGAAAAATAATTAATAGAAATCCAAAAAATATAGAAGAAGCTAAATCGTCAAAAGAAAGTTATTATTATTATTGTCGAAAAATATTTAATGATTTTGAAGATAAATCAAATATTGAAAATAGTGCTTTATTTATATTTCTAAATAAAATATGTTTTCGTGGATTATATAGAGAAGGACCAAAAGGATTTAATGTTCCTTATGGACATTATAAAAAAACACCAAATTGTATATCATTAAATGAATTAAAAAAAATTAGTGAATTAATAAAAGATGTAGAATTTAAGTGTTTAGACTATAAAAGTTCATTAAAAAATTTAAAAAAAAATGATTTTGTATATCTGGACCCACCTTATGCACCTGAAAATAAAAAATCATTTGTAAATTATAATAAAGATGGATTTAATCTTAATGAACATAAGTTATTATTTAAATTAATAAATAAAATAAATGATGATAATATTAATGATATTGATAATATTGTAGATAAATTACGAAATATGTATGTAACAGAAAACAAAGAAGAACAGATTAATATATTATTAAGTAATGCTAAAGTTGATTTAGTAATAAATTCATTTGACAAAAAAAAATATAATATTGAAGATATTATATGTAAAAGGTCAATAAATTCAAAAAATCCTGAATCAAAAACAACAGAAGTATTAATAAAAAATTATAATGTATAAATTATATAAATTTTAATTAAATAAAATAATTTTAATAGTTTTTTCAAAATATTTTAAAATATTCTTTTCACTAAAATGAGTTTGATATAAACGTTTATTATTTTCTTGTACTTCTATTATATTTTTTGAATTCCAAAATGAGACTATATCATGAGGTATTTCTTCTATATTTTTACTAAAAACAATATGATTAGACCAATCGATTTCATCTTCTTGAAATAATAACATATCAGTATCAATGACTACAGGAATACGTCCAAAATAAAGACATTCATAAAATCGAATAGAAAAATTACCAGTTCCTCTTGGACAAAAGCAAAATTCACATTGATTCATATTTTGAATGTATTCTTTATAATTGGCATGCATAAATTGTTCTCGATAAATAAAATGACAATCAATTAAAGAGGATTGTTTTAAATATTCACACCATTGAAGACGTTTAGAATAAGAATGTATATAACCACAAAAACTTAATGATGGTTTTATAATACTTTTTATTGATTTTAATTTATAATCAATAAAATTATTATTTAATTTATGAAACCAAAATACAGGAATAATAAATTCATTGATTTGTTTTTTTGATTTATATAAACTTGTTCTAAAAATAATACATTTATTATTATTGATTAGAATTGGATTTGTATCATCACTTCTAATCAAAAATACATTTAATTTTTGATTAATAATATAGGGTTGTAGCTCGGGTATTGTATCTGTATTTAAGCAAATAATATTATAATTATCTAATTTATTAATAATATCTGAAAAAAATAAATTATTTTGTTTTAAAGATATTTTATTTGAATATAAATTATTTACTTGATAAAATATATTTTTTAAATCATTTTCTTTTATATGATATAAATTAAAAATATCTTCTAATTTATTAAATAAATAATAATAGTCATTTGTCATTTTATCAAAATCTAAAAATATTGTAGGTATATTATATTTTACCATATATACTAAGTAATTTGACATAATTTTTTGATAAAAATTAATTTGTTCAATGTAATTTTCTGCGTTCCATAAACCACCATCATAACCTTTATGTTTTTCTCTTGATTTAGCAGAGTCTTTAAAATTACGAATAGGTATAATCATATATTTAATTTTAATATCACTTTTTATAATATGATCAATATGTTCAATAAAAACTGGACTTTTGATAATATCATAATTATCATTTATATTAAGTTCCATTCCACTTTTACTTTTATTATGAATAAAGTTTTTGTAATTATTTTTATTAAAACCTGTATTCATGTTTAGAAAAGAAAATATCTGCATTAAAAAAGTAGTTCCACAACGACCTGTACCACTAATTAATATTTTTTCATCATTTAATAACTTTTTTTGATTATTATTAAGAATATATTTTTGATAATATTTTTTTTTGATATAAATACCTTCGTTTTCATCTAAAAAAGATGATTTTTCTAATTGAATAATGTCTGATTTAAAATAACCTTTACTATTAAATGCTATACAATTATCATTATTAAGTGCTATTAATAAATTATTTTCAATAGTATCTTTTTTCATTAATATATCATTACCCATTTGGTCCAAATTATTTATAAAAATAAAAGAATTAGAAAAAGTAGATTGATATTTATAATGATATTTATCAAGAATAAATATTTCATTATGTTTAAATTTAGCTGAAAATGAATAATGATGTTTAAATAATAATTCATCAATTTTTTTTTCTTTATTTTTATTTTTTCCTAATTTTTCAACCAAGATTAAATAAATAGGTATTGAAAAATCCCAAGATTCTAATACTTCAAGTTCATGTCCTTCAACATCTAATGATAAAAAATCAATAAAATCAATATTAATATTTTGAATAACATTTTTTAAAGAACGTGTATTTAATTTAATAGAAGATTGTTTATGATTATTTAAATTTTTATTATTAAAAAAATGATTAAAATGAAAATCCTCTAATGTATCTTTTATTCCTGAAACAGCAGCATGTAAATCATCAAAATAAATATATTCTTTTAATTCTATTTTATTTGAGATTAATTCTTGAAAATTATAACATTTTGGTCTATTTTCATTTAATAATTTTGATTTAATTGGGTGAGGTTCAATAAGTATTCCATTCCAATTAAGATTATCTTCAAAAAATTTTGTATTTGATTTTTCAACTCCATCTAATGCTCCAAGTTCAATAAAAAAACCATTTTTATGATCTTTAAAATAATGATCATACAAGAATATATCTTCATGTTTTTGAGAAAAAGATTTCATAGTATAATAATTTAAAATTATATAATTATTTTAACTTATAAATATTTAACCATAAATCCCCCATGATTTTTTTCTTCATAATGAATATTATAACCAAATTTACGATAATAATTACGTGTTCCAACACCAGCAATTACCATGAGTCCGTCACATTCAAGGTGTTTGGCTAAAATTTCCGCTTCTTTTAAAAGTTGTCTTCCAAACCCCATATGTTGAGATGATTTATGATTATCATTAGAATAAGTATCATTTACTTTACCATAAACATGAAGTTCTCTAATACGTGCTTTATTGTCATATATATTTGAGAAACAATTTTTATATTCTTTACTATTTATTCTTAATCGTAAAAAACTATAAATTTTATTCTCATTATTACAACCTGAATAGGTTAATAACCATCCAAATAAAGCATAAATAAATGCCCAAATTTGAAAATAAAGATAAGACCAACATATTTTACAACTACATGATTTATGACTTAAAAATATATCTAAACCCTCACTTCCAAAATAAAATTCAGTCACTAATCTTGCTTTTTGTATTTGTGATGTATCACTTTTTACTTCATTCCAACGAATTTCATTTGAACTATAATTATTTTTTTTCATTTCATCATCAAGCATTTGGCGTAAATTAGTATATTTATTTCCTCCTTCAATATAATTTCCAGGAAAATCACGTTGAATACGATTAATACGTATCCAAGATGGTGTACATCTTAATACCCAAATAATCATTTCAAAAAATCCTTCAAAATCATTTTCAGCATAAGGTTTATATTCACCAGAATCATACCATTCTTTAATTTTTGTGAATTCTAATACATTACAAGGATAAATTTTCCATTGATCTGCTTGATAATCAGGGTCACTTAATATTGTGGAAAACATTTGATAATCTTTTTTAAGAGATGACCCAGGTAAGTCAGGCATTAAATGAATATCTACTTTAAAACAATTATCTTTGAGTAATTTAATAGCATTTTTAATTTGTACTTGATTACATTGTCGATTTAATTTATCTAATAATGCGTCATCTGTATGTTGAACACCGATTTGAACACGAGTCACACCATAATTTCTTAATCTTCTTAATTGATGCTTTGAAATTTTATCAGGTCGTGTTTCAATTGTAATACCAATAATATGACATAATGCATTTTCATTTTTAAGTATTTCTTCTTCAAGACTTCCACATGAAGGTAATTTCATTTGATTATGAAAAACATTATTAGCAGCATAATAAAGTTGAGTCATAAAATGCTCACTTACTTTTGGATCATAACAATCAAATGTTCCACCTAAAATAATACATTCTACTTTATCAATATTATGTCCATTAATAAAATATGATAAAGCACGATCATAAAATTGTTTATAACCATCAAAATCATTTTGAGCACCGCGCATTACTGTTGGTTCACCATGATAATAACTGCGACTATATCGCGGGTCATTTGGACAATAATGACAATCATAAGCACATGAAAAATTATCAGGTGGCATAATAACAGAAATAACCAATACACCTGATTCAGAACGCATTGATTTAGATATAAGTTGTTTTTCAAGTTGAATATTTGGTTCAATTAATTTTTTATATTTATATAAACGATATAAATAATAAAGTTGAGATTTTTTTGGTACTATTTTATATTTTTTTTTAAGTTGATTCATTTTTTCATTATAAATACTTTTGTTTTTTGTATTGTCTTGAGTAAGTTGAATATCTAATAAATCTTTTGTAAAGTTTTCTAATTTTTCTCTATCTTTGTCTGGAATAAGTGTATTTTTCTTTATTTGTAAAGAGTAATCACTTACTATTTCTTCTAAGTCAATTAATTCATTATTGTCTTGAGTACATACTTTTGCTTTTTGGAACCCAATCATTATAAATTTTTTTTATTGTGTATTTAATTTATAAATTATTCATTTTTTTTATTTATTTAATAATTAAACCTTTTAGATATGGACAAGACTTAATGACATAATGTCTTTTGTTAAACCACATTTTTTTTATTTGCTTAATAACATGTTTTTTATTAGATGATATAACATCTTCATGTATTTCAAAAATATTTTCAGAAGTATGAATGGTCTGTAATGATTTATATTTAAAATCTAAAAAATGTAATTTATGATTAGAAGGTTTAGATTTAACATCCCAAATATCTCACCACTCATCTTCATTTTCAGCATTATGATTGCCATTTAATACATATTTATTACTTTTATTATCAATTGATTTTTCAAATTTTATTTTTAAAAATGAACTTGAAACTTATTTTTTATTTATAATTATGAATAATGCTTATCAACATATATTATTTTTGATTATTGGTATTGGTCAATTATTTAATTTTGATTATGAATTAAGTCATTATTTAATAAATAAACATAGTACTAATTTGTTTATAATGACATTAAATGAAATAATAAAATTATATTATATATTTCAAATGGGTTATATTTTAAATAATATACAATGTAATATTATATATATGACTAATACTCATATATTTATGAATGATAGATATATTTTTTTAAATTTATGATATAAGTCACCAATTTTATTTATTAATAAATTTATATTATTATAATATAGATATGTTATTTAAAACATTATTTATTGATCATTTTAAAAATCATAAAAAGGTTTTTATATTTTATATCATTTTATTGTTAATTATGTATCCGATTGAATCAGTTTTATTATCTAATTTATTTGGTAAGTTGTTTAATATGATTAATAAGAATAGAAAATTACCAAATTTTACTGATTTTTATAATAATTTAATAAAACAAAATGCTCCAGGACTTATATTTATTATAAGCGGAATATATATTATTCTTTATTTTATTTATTTATTTAAAAATTATTTAGAAACAATTATTGTGCCAGATTATGATATATATTTACGTACTTTGCTGTTTAATAATGTACTAAAAAGATATTCAAATAATTATAAAGATATAAAAATAGGTGAAATATTATCTAAAATGATTGAACTAAAATATGCTATTGTCACATTATTTATTAATAGTTTTGATCAATTTTTAACTACATTTTCAGGTTTAATTTTTATTAATATTTATTTTTTTGTTCTTAATTGGAAGATTGGCTTAATTTATATGTTTTCAATAGTATTAATATTAACATTATTATATATTAGATCACCATTATTAATAAATAATTCAATTAAAAAATTGACTAAATTATATGATAATAATGAGTTTATGAATGATAAATTTTCAAATTTAATGAATATATATTTAAATAATGAAGAAAAGAAAGAAAAACATAATTTTAATGAAATAGAAAAAACATTTAAAAATATATATCGAAAAAATATTTGGATAGAAAAACAATCATTATCCTTTTCTGATATGATTATTATTTTATCTACTATATTAATTATAATTTATTCATATTATTTATTAAGAAACAATGAAATTAGTAATGCTTTATTTATATCAATATGTATTACAGTAAGTGCGTCAATGGTATACATATATCGTCTTGGAAAACAAATAACTGATTCAGTATATTATATAGGTATTATATTATCAAATAAAAATTTCATAAATGAAATATTAAATCATCCACAAAAAAATATAAAAAATGTTAATTTAATACATGGTAAAATTCAATTTAAGAATGTATATTTTAAATATGAAAATAAATCAAATTATATATTAAAAAATTTTAATTATACAATAGAATCAAATACTAAAATAGCATTTATTGGTCAATCAGGTTCTGGAAAATCTACAATAATGAAATTATTAATTGATTTACATCCTCTTTCTCAAGGGGATATATATATAGATAATGAAAATATAAAAAACATAGATACAGAATATTTACGAAATAAAATTATTTATGTAAATCAAAAAACACTCATGTTTAATAAAAGTGTAATTGAAAATATAAAATATGGTACAAAATATAATGATAAAGAAATTATAAAATTAATGGATAAATATGATTTATTAACTGTATTTCAAAAATTACCATTTGGATTAAAATCTAATTGTGGTGTAAACGGTAATAATTTATCAATGGGTATGCAGAAAGTAATAATTATATTACGAGGTATATTAAAACCAGGAATTGTATATATTTTAGATGAACCACTTACTTCATTAGATGCTAAAAGTAAAAAAAAAATCATTAAATTATTAATGAATGAATTAAAGAACAAAACAATGATTGTTATTACACATGATAAAGAAATTATACCTTATATGAACAAGACAATAAATATAAATCATCTTAGGTGATTAGTTTTTTAATTTGAGCATTGACTTTTAAATTTGAATTTATTTTTTTATTTTTAATTTTTTGAATAAGTTCTTTAGATATATAACTATTTAAAGCAACACTTACTGTGTTATGTAAATAATGGGCTACTTTTTCCGCACACGTTTTTATAATCTTTTTTTGTTCTTTTTCGTTTAGTTTTAAAAAATCGACATTTTTGATATGACTATTAAAAAAGTGCATAAATAAGAAATTGGCATTTGCCATACGTATATCTTTATTTGTAATACCAAATACTTCTAAATATTCATTTACATCATTATTAGTTATATGTTTTAAATGATTATTTTCATCTTTATAAGAAAATAAATATTTTTTGCTATTGTTATTAATCAGTGATTTTAAAATAGATTGCATTTTTTTATTTTTAAAAGTACAATCATTTAAAACTCCTTTCTTTCCATTAAATGAAATAAGTGTTAGATCATTTTTAAATTGAATATGTTTTGATTTAAGAGTAGTTAAACCAATAGAACCATATTCTTTTTCATAATTATCATTACCAATTCTAAAATTACATATTTTCATTAATTTTAGAATAGATGCTATGAGTTTATTTTTTATATTTTTATGTTGTATTAAATCGTTATTAATTTTTCTTTCAAGACTACTTTGAATTTTGAGAAAATGTTGGAGCTGTTTTAATTTTTTATTTTCACGTTCTTGTTTAAATTCTTGATTATAACTATATTGTGTTCTTCCTTTTGAATCAATTGAAGATGCATATATTTTTTCTTTGGTCTTATAAAATTTTGTTTGTTTATAAATGGGTACAATATATAGTTTATTAAATTCGTCAATAAGTTGTTTTTTTTTTAACATGTTACCATTATTATCTTTATATTTATAACCTTTTTTAGAAATAATACGAATATAATATTTCATTCTAATATAAAGAACTAAAAAAAAGTAAAAAATTGATTTTTTTAATAAAATTAAAATTAATAAATATGAAACGTTATTATTTTGATGAAGATAATAGAGAAACAAGTAATTATTCAACATATTGGAATGGTATAATAAATATTCATAAAGAAAACATTCAAATGAATTATGATAATTTAAAAATAATCAAAGAAATATTCAAAAAAAAATATAATATACAACTTGAATGGATAGGAATAGAATTAAATCAAATTAAGATAACTATACATAGAAATATGAAATATTATTATTATCAATTTGAAAAAGACATAATTGGTATTATTAAAAATATACAAAAATCATGTAAAATTAAGATTGAAAGTGGTATTTTTGAAGCATGGGAATCAAAACATAATTCAGATATTTACAAATATACTATTAAAAAAGAAGAACAAAAATTCAAATTAATAAAAAAGAAACTAAATATAGAAAAGTGGAATTCAAAAATAAAAAAAGATAACATGATTGATTTACAAGAAAAAATAAATGAATTAGAATTATATAATGATTATATAACAATTGTGGGTAATATATATTTAGATGAAAATAATATAAATTCAAGTAATATTCAGGAATTAAATGAGTATATCAAAATAAAATATCAATTAGAATTTAAAATATATAGCAGTTTAAACACAATCAATATATTTATTAGTGAACGTTTTGATATGAATTATGATACATTTGAAAAATTATTATTTAATATTGTCAAATATATAGAATCTCATTATTGTGTAGTTAAAGGAGGTTCTTTTAAAATCATAAAAGATGAAGCATATAAATATACATTAATTAAAGTAGATGATTCTTTTAATCTAAAAAAGATAGAAAGTAGTAATGTTGTGTGTCCTTATCCGACAATTTGGAATGGATATTTAAAAAATGAAAAATTGAAGAAAAATTGGTTAAACAAAGATAAAATAAAAACAATAAATGAAGTATTAGCAGATAAATATGATATTATGTTTTATCTTTATTATGACGATAATACTTTGTATTTTAGTATATGTACAGATACATATTATTATTATTATCAATTTGAACATGATATTTTAAAAATAATAGATTCTATTGAGAAGATATTAAATATAAAATTTACTAATGGGAAATTTGAGGCATTTGAATCCCGATTTAATGCAGATATGTATACATATAATTTTTATTTAGAACACATGACGCTTAAATTTGATAAATCATGTATAAATATGACTAATTTTGAAACAATTAAAAAACAAAAAAATAATAAAAATTGATTTTTTTCAGTATAAAATTTATAAAACAACAATAAATTATGTCAGAATTAGAAACTCAGGAATCTCATAAATTATATTTCATTACACATGATAATGCTAAGTTTGAAATATCTTATGAATTAATAAAGAAAAGTAAAAGTAAAGTACTTAATTCATTTATTGAACTTGATGATGATGATGATTGCGAAGATCAAATAAGTTATACTCCATTTGGTAATGACGTTGATGGACCGACATTAAACTATATAATTAAATTTTTAGAGTATTATTCAAAAGAACCTATGAAATCTATACCAAAACCAATTAATTCTCATAATATTAAAGAGATGGTTGATGATTGGTATGGAGATTTTATTACTTCTTTTGAAGAAAAAATGCTAATGAAAATAATTGTAGCTTCTAATTATTTAGATATCAAACCGTTATTGGATCTTGGATGTGCTCAAGTAGCGACTATGATTCGTCAGAAATCACCCGAAGAAATTCGTAAAATATTTAAAATCGATGAATAAAAGGAAACTGTTTAAATTTAATATTTTTAAAAAAACAAATAAACTATTTATAATCAGATTATTAATAATAAATATGAGTAAAAAAAAAGATTTAGGTCAATTTTATACAACAAATTATAAATACATATTAAGTAATTTTCAGATACCAAAAACATGTACTCATATTATTGAACCTTTTGCAGGTAAAGGTGATTTATTAAAATATATAGACGAACAAAATGAAAATATAAATATTGAAGCATATGATTTAGATCCTGGAAATGATATAATAATAAAGAATAATAGTTTTGAAAATCCTCCAAAATATGAAAATAGTTATATAATTACAAATCCACCTTATTTAGCAAGAAATAAATCTAAAAATAAAAGTGTATTTGATAAATATAAACAAAATGATTTATATAAATGTTTTATATATCAATTGATTGAAAATAATGTATATGGAGGAATACTAATAATACCTCTTAATTTTTTTTGTTCATTAAGAAAAGGTGATCAAGAATTAAGAAAATTATTTTTTAATAAATATGATATTATAAAATTAAATATATTTGAAGAAAAAATATTTGAAGATACATCATATAATATATGTAGTTTTCAATTTGAGAGAAAAAAAAATAATAATATTATCAATACAATTATTTATCCAAGTAAAGAAAAGTTAATTTTAGATTTCAATAAAGAAAATAATTATATGATTGGAGGAGAATTATATGATTTAAAACAAAATAGAAATATTAAAATACAACGATTAACTGAAAAAAATAAAAATGATAAAAATATAACTTATTTATTATTAAAATGTATTGATAATAATCTGAAAAATCAAATAAAACTTACATATGTAGATAAAAAAGATATATATATTGATAATACTCCAAAATTTAGTGCTCGTTCATATGCTTCAATGATAATTGATCCATCAATAAGTGAAGATAGACAAAAAACATTAGTAGTTCAATTTAATACATTTTTGGAGGAAAATAGAAAAAAATATCATTCATTATTTTTAACAAATTATCGTGAAAGTAACACAATTATGCGAAAACGAATATCTTTTTCATTTGCTTTTCAAATTATAAATTATTTATTAAATGAAGAAAAATAATGTATTATATATTCTTGAAATTCAACATGATTTACAACTAAAATATTATTTTTATGAAATTTTTCTTTTAATTCATTTAATTGTATCATTAAATCTGTATCAATTAATAATACATAAAGTTCATTTGGGTTTCCATATTGAAGAGCCCATTGTGCGAATTGATGTGCTTCTTCAAAAACATTATCTTGATGTCCTCCATTTGTGTATGTTATTTTGGCGAAAATCCAACCTTGTATAATACCGGAAATTTTAGCATCGAAAGATTTTAAACAATCATTTTTGTTGATTTCTTTTTTTTCTAATAATTCTTCATATTTTTTTTTTTCTAAAATAAGTCCATTTTTGGTGGGTCTATATTTAGTATTGGGTAGATTTTCTATATATATATTAAATTGAGAAGATGTTTTATTGATTGTTTCAATAACAAATGACTCATCCTTTGAACCTTGACGAGATGATAGGATACTAATTTTTGAGGATAATAATTTAGCAAAAAGAATATCTTCATTACATTTTTGGATTAATTGTTCATTATTAATTTGTAAATAATCAAGAGTTGTTTGTAATGCTATGATATTACAATTTTTTTTAACTTCATCTAATGATTTATGTAAAAGATTATGAAGAGTAATTTCATTATTCTTTTTTTGACGTTCAACTCTTAAATTTTTACAATTTAAAACAATAGGTATATAAGTCATTAAATTAGTTATTATTTTTATTTTTTTATTTAATCGAGAACAATTTTTAGTAAAATAAAAAAGTAAGTTTTTAAACAAAATTAAAAAATGATTTATAGAAATCGTGATAATAAGGAATATAATGATGAACTATATATTTTATGATTTAGAAACAAATGGAATTAATGTATTAAATAATTCGATTATGCAGATGACAATTATGGATATTGGGGGACAAATATTATTGAATGAATATGTTTACCCACATGATGGAATTATTGATGCGACACATATACATGGTATTGATGAAAAAAAATTAAAAGAAAATGAAGCACTTAATTTAGAGCAATTAGTAGTTCAAATAAAAAAAGTAATAAAAGAAAATTTTGGTCGTCAAAATATAATTTGGGTTGCGTATAATAATTTTGGATTTGATCAGATGGTATTAGAAATGAGTTTTAAGAAAATAAATGCTCGAATGCCAGAAAATTGGTCTTTTATGGATATATTTCCTCTTATAAAAGATAAATTTAAAAATATACAACCTAATTATAAATTAAGTAGTGTATATAAATTTTTAGTAAATAAAAATGAAGGAATTAATTATCATAGTTCATTGGATGATTGTATGTGTTTATTTGAAATTTTTCAAGTCTGTACTATATTTGAAGATGAATTTGATAAATACACCCGAAGTAAAATGAATAGTCATCAGATTCAAGATGATAAGTTAACTTCATTGGCTGGTTATAATAAGTTTATGGAATTTGAGCGTTTTAATATAAATAAAATTGGTGACTTATATCATGCATATATAATGAATCATTATAATAGAGAGGAATTTATAAATTATTTAAAGGGTCAACTTAATATGAGAAGTAATTTTTATGCATCAAATATAAGTAAGCAAATTGAATGTATTCATGAATTGAATAAAATTTAAAAAAGTGTAAAAAATACTATTTTTTTATTTATAAATATATAAATTAATTTTTATATTATTATTTATTAAATGATAATATATTTAGATGAATTTAGTGAATATGCATTATTTCATTATGAAGAGTGGATCAAAGATATAAAAAGAAAATATAAGTATGGGAAGACGGAAAATTTTGAAATTGGTTCTAAAGTAAAATATATACATTTTAGTTATATTTCTTCAAAAAATAAATTACAAGCATGTGAAATAATAGGATTTATTATAAATAATAAAAATAAAAATTACAATATTAAAAGATATAAAGAGGATATTGTTTATGAAAACATTAGTTATAAATATTTAAAAAAAGTTGAATGAAAAAAAATATAATATAATATTAATGACATCTTATGATATTTCTAATGATTTACCTGTCTACACGGTTTTCGTATTATTTTTAATTATTGCGTCAAATTACATTGGGGAGTTATTTCCATGTAAAGTTCAAGATGTATTAGCATCAAATGTATATTTAAAACATGTAATAGCATTTTTAACCATGCTTTTTTTTGTGGTATTAACGGACCCCAATTTTAATTTAACATTTGAACAACTTGTTTATAATTCATTTAAAATGTATATTGTATTCTTATTGTTAATAAATTGT
>JACKZZ010017485.1_pt1 | contig 13602 bp, 10 predicted proteins | sample 8027871 | NCBI WGS metagenome assembly JACKZZ01 (sample SAMN15724774, study PRJNA655200) | protist metagenome | isolation source: fluorescence activated cell sorting (FACS) single amplified genomes of... | place: USA: West Boothbay Harbor, Gulf of Maine | collected 2000-07-19
CCAAAGCCCTGTCCGGTAAGACTGCCCTCAAGTTTGCAAAGGAACGGGCAAAGGGAGAAAGTAAACACCAGGCTATCGTGGACATGCTTGCAAAGGTATAATTTGGTAAAGGGAGAAAGCGCCAAGGGAGATGGAGTCGGAGAAAGCTCACAACAATGACACATCAGTGGAGTGGATCGCAATATGGGCAATCCCGAGGTGGCGCCGTTTTTAGCGATTAAGAAGTATTAGAAGTTTTTGTTCTTTCCATAGGCGAAGAGCACAGAGCTTTTTATCCTTTTAGACTTGCTCTGCGGTTTCTAAGCCGGGATAGACTCGGCAGTGATCATTTATCTAGCGTAGTACTACTAGTTCTGTCTTGCCTGCGGTTGTCCAAAAGAGACTTACAATCCATAAGGGATCAGACTTACAGTTGCTAGGGATCAGACTACGGGATTAGCTGGCACTATTGTTACATTATAGTACATAGGATTTCAACTTTCGAGACAGCGATGTCCTCGGGCGGCACCTCCAATTTGACTACAGGAACGTCGTTGTCCTTGACTACAGAAAATTAGGACAGATTCGACGGGCACCTACCAGAAAAGTCGGGCTCACGAGCAGCGCTGTGTTCGAATGGAGAGCGGCCTTAGGCATGGCCTAGATGGCCCATCTAGGGGATGGGATGGGGGCGACCCTGTGAATGATGGACGGCAATCCTCCAGGCTGTGCGTTGGCTCATTGTGACGAATCTAGAAACAGCTCGCACAACTTCCGCGTCTCTTCAGATAGTTCGTCATCTAGTTCGGCTTTCAACGGCTCGTGCTTGCGATCCAACTCTTGTCAGAAGCGATTCACATTTGAATTCTCAAGCGAAGATTGGTTCACGACTTCACGACTCCGTTGCGAATCTGCGATCTGCAAACCAAAATATCCTAAGACTTAACGTCTTCCACTACAGTCGGCTGGAATACAACCTGCAACATCTAATCTAAGCTCTTATCTCTTTAATCTAATCTCCAGTTGACGTGATTACAATTCCGAATTCTCTCTCTCTCTCTAACGACACTTGTACATATTCCAAACTCTCACTAACAATAATATTGTACGGAAAGAAATGCTGGTCCTGGCGGCAAGCTTGGTGGCGAGCGTCACCACGAATACGGCGGCAAGCGCCATTCCGTCGATTCCGATCGTGGCTCATAATTTGATGAAACCAGTTGTCACGGGCCAGGGGTGTACGATCCTGCGCGGCAGCAACGCGGTCCAGGTCGCCTCGGACCAGGGCCACCAGGCTGCTCATCAACTTGTTGAACAAGAGACTCGGTGCGGTCTGTTTTTCGGCTTCGTTTGGTTGAAGGAGCGCTTGGAGGAGCGGCGTGATCAAAATCAGTCCTTGTCAAAAGAAGAATATCTCCAATTATCCTCTTGGTACAGTACATTTAACGAAGAAGTGATGTGGGATCCCGAAGCCGACGCGCGCAAAGGTGCGCGCCGCACCTTTGCCCCGCACGAGCTTAACAGCTTGATTTGGAAGGGGGCTCAAGACCTGCAGAGACTCTTCGTCGGGGTTGGAAGGAGCCCGCGCCATCGCCCGAACCTGTGGCAGATCCTCGACGAATGGACCGCGGCCACGCAGAGTCCGGGTGCCGCGTGCGCCGCTTTGGCGGGCGTTGTGGAGCTCTTTGAAGAAGCCAATGCGGCCGGGGTCCTTTTCTCGATGCCGCCAGCGTTCCTGCTGCAGGAGGTGCCCGCACGCGATGGTCATGAGGGGAGCTTCTGTGGCCACCTCTCCAGGACGCCGTACAAAACGTGGGCGGAGCCCGGGACAGGCACGGCGATTCTGTATCCCGTTTTGAACGAGTCGTCGGAAATTTCTGGGTCGTGGACCTTCAGGCCCCTGACGAAGGAGGAGAGTCGGCTTCCGCAAGCCGCGACGGAGCACGGCATTCGCCTCACCGCGCTGCGGGTGCAGAAGGCCGACGCAGCGGGTGGTCCAGACAGAGAGTCTGGACCGACAGAAAGTCTGGTTTTGGTGTCCGCGCATCTCCGCAAGTCGGACTCTGAGGAGGGAGGGAAGAGGACAGCTGAATGGGAGCTGGCGAAGCTCCTGGAGGCGGCGGCGGCTGAGAACGAGACTGAGAAGACCGCCGTCCTGATCGGCGCGGACACCAACATCAAGAGGGATGCAAAACACGATCATCGCTATACGGGCGATGCCGGACAGCTGCTGGCCGAATATGGCGCGACTTCGTTGCGACAGGAGGAGGTCCAGGATCGCTATCGCCACCGTAAGGTCTGCAGGGCTCTCCGCGAAGACCCGGTGGAAGACGTGCTGTATCCCCGGAACTTTGCTGGGGGCAATGCAACGCTGCAGGGGGAATGCGCGCTGAGGCAGTCGCTTGAAGCTTCTTCAGAAGGAGGTTTGGGGCCCAAATTGGGCGAAAAGCTCGAGTCAGTTCTGGCCGCCCTTGCGCATCTGTCCGACCACACACCGGTGCTGGCGGTGGTCGCTCCCAAAGAAGCTCCCGCCGAGTCCAACTTGCGCGCGGAGGCGCCCGTCTTTCGCCCGGCAGTGGTGAGCAAAGCTGAGCAGCTCAACTTTTGGGAGGCTGCGCGCGACGGAGATGCGGCGACGGTCAGGAAGCTGATCGAAGGAGGGAAGGCCGATCTGGAGCGCAAGCACCCTGACAGCGGTCGCACCGCGCTGATGCTCGCGGCCCTCGAAGGGCACGACGCGGTTGTCGAGACCTTGCTACACCACGGGGCCAGCATCGACAGCGTCGATGACGACGGGGAGACGGCGCTGATGTCGGCGGCCGAATTCGGACACCCGACCGTCGTGCGAATCCTAATCCAAAACAACGCCGACACTCAGTTGAAAAACGTGCAAGACCAGACAGCACTCAATCTGGCAGAGGATCTGGCAGAGGAGGGGGACGACGTCGATCCGGAAATCGTGGCGCAAATCACGGAAATGCTGAGGGAAGCAGGTGTTAAACGTGTTTAACACCTTGAAGTTGTTGGAAATGTTGTTGAAATTGCAGTACTTGAAATGTGAAAATGATCATGATCATGATCTTCGGAAAATTGAAGTTGTTGAAATCCGACGCCGAGAAGCACCGCGAGTGCTCCACGTCGCGACTGCACTATAATATTCGAATACTGGCTTCTAGTCAGAAGTGATAAAAAATGGTGTGACGATCATATGGCCATGGCCAGTTGCCCGTCACACAGTGACAACACAGTGTGACACACTCGTTCGATTGTCAGGCGGAGTTATCAGCGGAAAGCGTTTAACGATTCGTAAATGGTCAAAGCCTTTCCAAGTGTTGTGCTGTCACTGTTCTGTTGTTTTGAGGTGCGTCAGAATTCTCTGGAGGAGGCTCGCGTCGCGTTTGTAGAGTGGTGGAAATCCGATTCTACAGGAAGGTTAGGTTACCATTTTTATTCGAATATTTCGCGACCCCCGAACTTGCGTGTTTTGATAGAATTCGATAACTCACTCCCATATTTTGCGAGAATTACGCCTGCCGATCCCCAAAAGTTAAGTACTCTGACGGGTTCCAATGGCAACAGGCTCCAACAGGCTGAGGCTCCCAATCGTGCGTTTAAGTCTGCGTTGTTTAATCTAGTAATCTACTAATCCGCGTTCACACTGTTGCGTTCGTTGAGTAATGGTTTCTTTTGGGAAATTCCAATGTCCAATTCTTATCTCCAGTCGAGCAGACAAACTGCAATCTACTGACAAACATTTCACCAACTTTCACTTATCAGAATTGAATCACAAGTTCCAATTATCAAGACTTCTTATTATTAACGAGTCCTTTCACTACTTCCGAAGAAAACCGAAATGGTGGTTCCGGCGGCGGGAGCCATTCCGATCGTGGCTCATAACTTGATGAGCTCCGTCATCACCGGCAGGGGCTGTACGATTCTGAACAGTGCTGTCCACAATGAGGTCAAGGTTGTGTCGGGCAAGTCCGAAAAAAGAGAGCCGCGGTGCGGCCTGTTCTTCGGCTTCGTTTGGTTGTAGGAGCGTTTGCAGGAGCGTGCTGACGGTGTGCCCTTGTCAAAGTCGGAGTATGCGCGCTTGTCTGAGTGGTACGACACATTTCACGCAAAAGTGATGTGGGACCCCGAAGCCGACGCGCGCAAAGGTGCGCGCCGCACCTTTGCCCCGCACGAGCTTAACAGCTTGATTTCGAAGGGGGACCAAGAACTGCAAAATATCTTCGGCGAGCCAAGTGGTCTTGATAAATTCGCAAACAAAGAGGCACACGACACGCAAATAGTAAGACTCCACGTCCGCGCTGCGCGTGCAAAGAAAAGAAGCCGAAGCCGATCTGCATCAGGGGCTTGGCCGCCACTGATGCAGATCCTGGCCGACAGGGCCCCGCACGCAGCGCCCTGTGTGCGCTCGCCCTCGGGGCCGAGTCGGCCAGAGGGCGAGCGCACCACTTGTGGCTTTTAGGCCACAGGTGTTGGAAAGTTCTGCGCGAAGGATCCCTTGTCAGAGGGTCCTGCCTAGAACCGCGGGCGGCGAACACGGATCCTCATGGTCAACGAAGTAAAGAAGAGTTGTTTCACTCGTTCGAAGGCGAGCTCACAACTGGACCGAGCGCACACAGGGCGCTGCGCCCTGTCGAAGGTCGTGAAGCTCTTCGAGGATGCCAACGCGGCCAAGCTCTTCGATTCGAAGCTCGAAGTTGCCACAACGCCTCCCGTCTTCCTGCTACAAGAGGTTGGACAGGATGTCGAAGGTGAGGAAGTGCGGACGTGTCGTCGACTCTCCGAAACGCCATACAAAATGCTGGCGGAGCCCGGGACAGGCACGGCGATCTTGTATCCCGTTCGGAACGAGTCGTCGGAAATTTCTGGGTCGTGGACCTTCAGGCCCCTGTCTGAGGCCGAGAGTTCGATTCCGAAAGTCGCGACGGAGCACGGCATTCGCCTCACTGCGCTGCGGGTGGAGAGGCGGGACCAGCGCGTGGAGACACAAGAGGCCGACGCAGCGGCTGGTCCAGACAGAAAGTCCGGACCGACAGAAAGTCTGGTTTTGGTGTCCGCGCACCTCAGAGTGAGGGCGAAGCACGAGCTGACCACCCTCTTGCAAGTTGCGGGTGAGAAACGCGAGAAACTTCCCCCCACTGTCCTGATCGGCGCGGACACCAACATCAAGAGGGATTCCAAAGTCGACGCTTACACGGGCGACTCTGGACGGGCGCTGAAAGAATACGGCGCGACTTCGCTGCGACAGGAGGCGGGCCTCGTTGTTGGTAAAAGAGTTCGCAAGGACGCCAAGGACGGGGTGGAAGATTTGCTGTACTCGCGAAACTTTGCGGGAACCGTGCTAGGGGGGGCCGCGCTCGCACAGGCGCTCGGACCAGAATTTGCAGAGAAACTGGACGCAGCTCTGGCCGGGCTGGCGGAGCTCTCCGACCACAAGCCGGTGCTGGCGGTGGTCGGGCCCAAAAAGGAGAAGTGGCAACCGGCGCGAAAAGGAGACGTGGAAACCGTGAGATTGCTGATCGGATTCGGGGCCGATCTGGAAGCGACGGACCAGGAGGGCGCGACGGCGCTGATGGGCGCGGCCGTGGAAGGACATCTAGATATTGTGGAGATACTGCTCCAGCACGGGGCCGATATTGCTGCGACAGACGCCCACGGGGAAACGGCGCTCATGATGGCGGCGGAATTCGAACACCCGAGCGTGGTGCGAATCCTGCTCCAACACGGGGCCGATACTGCTGCGGAGGACGAACAGGGTCAGACGGCGCTCGATTATGCGGAAGACGGGGAGGACCAAGAGCGCGTGAAGGAAATCACCGAAATGCTGAAAGACCGTGTCTAGACCGCAGCTTAACAATGTCTAGAAGCGCGTCGTCGCAGAGCACTGTGTCGGAGTCTACTATCTGAGGATCTCCACACACAAGTGAAAGAAACACATTGTCGCACAAGTCAGGGAACAGTACGAGTCAATAAGAACGGGACTCGGCTCTGAGAATAGGAAAATTGCATCTGTGAGTACGCAATTTGGGTTAGTCTTATTACAGGACGGCTTGGTGCGATATAGACATTTCGCACGTGCGATGTGCGACGTGCGACGTGCGATGGCATTCTGGTGGCGAGGGTCTGGGGCCAGCCAGTTATGACATACGATGCCTTTCTGTAAAATTAGGCTTTCGGGTCTAGCGTTACCTGTGCGGAGCTCAGCTCTGGCGCGTTTACGATTTTAAGTTTATTAGACCTCGGAAATGGCCTCAACTCAACTTCAAGGATGAAGCTGAAGCCGAGTACGGGTCTATGCACTGGCACGTATTTGTGCTGCACGTTGTCGACGTGTTTTAAAGTTACTTGCAGGTACCGTCTCGGAAGTGAGCTCCAGGACGAGTTCATCCAGTACGGGTCCACGCATAGGGAGCTTTGACACGTTTTTGAGTTTATGCAAACTTGTTTGACTCAACTAGGGAGCGATCGGCCGCGCAGCCCTGTGTTCTCCGTGCGTGTGTATTTAGAGGTCTGAACCGCGGTGCGATGTGCGAAGTGCGACGCGCGATAAGATTGCTCGATTTTCCAGAACTTACAAACCACCCTGTTATTAGGGCCGAAGCCTGGCTTCATTTCACAAATTTATAAAAATCAGCATAGGCCAACAGTTTATTGAGGTCCTTCAGCCTTACCTCAATGGGAATGTGCTAATCACAACAACAGTTTATTGAGGAAAATTGCGGTGCGACAACAGTTTATTGATGAGGAATCATTGCACGGGGAGTTTACTCCTTCGTGCTTTCGTCGACTCCTACATTGTTACAAGTCTCAGACAAGAGTCTGGGATTCAGATCGAAGTTCAGATCAAAGCACAGTCTGACCTGGGCGCAGCCGCCGCTTGGGAACTGATTACAGAACTGATTACAGAACGTTCGTGAGCATGTCCGACAATGCAACAGCATGCCATGGGCGCGGTGTTCGCAGCGGAAGGTGCGCAGCAGCGCAGCGTCGGATTCAGAACGTCTATTGTATGTACTAGGGTCGCGAATATTTGTCAGCGGCTCAGCGAGCTCCTCTTTGCGTTTTCACTCCTAATTTTAATTGCGTGATCCTGAATTCTTCCGTGAAAAGTACTAGCGCGCCACTGCTATCGAATACTGCGTCAGACCTAGCCTCGTCGGGAGTCGCCAATTCGAGAATCCCCAAATCCTCACAGCTGCTCTACTTCACAATCACAGTCACTAGTATACTCCAACTTAAAGTTTAAGCATACTTCCTCGTAATAACACCTAGTTGTCTGCGCCGATGTTTGTCAGGAAGCTCTGTCCGACGGCCGCGGTCCTGGCCAGCGGGAAGGTCTCTCCAAATCTCGGACATGGAAGCGGGAATCCAATGGCAAGCAACACCGAAGCCGTTTCCGAAACGGCAATCCAATGGCAAGAGGAGTTGGAGCCGGCAGTTCGCGCGCTGATTTCCGATGCTCTTGAGCAAACCGTCCGCGGGAGTCAGAACAATCTCCCGCCCTTCCAAATCCACACAACCCTATACGGCAGCTCCGCGTCAGGCTGGATGCGGGAGGACAGCGACATCGACATCGCTGTCACGGTTGAGGAGTTACACTCCGAGTTTGCGACGAACTGGGTGCTTGCGCAGAGATTTACAGAGCACTTTCTCTCGCAGCCGGCAGAGGTTTGGGCCGAATTTTCTGCACGCAGCCGCTGATCCATGCAGGAGGGCAAGCTTCCCCACACCTTGTTCCGCACAAACGATCTTCTGCTCCCGCTGAAATACCGCTACCGCTGCAGCGGCTTCGCCGACGGCCGCAAAGTGAATGTGGATGTGAAGGTGATCTCCACAGACGCCGGGCACGCAGAGCTTGCGAAGGTGAAACAGCACACCATCTTCTTCCGGACCTTGAACGACCTCTCGAGCGGCAGTCTTCCGCGAATCTACGCCGAGCATGTGCACCCGCTTCGCCAGGAAATCCACGACAGACTTACTTCAAGAAGCAGTTATAGGAACACGTTCCCCAGCTTCTTCATGCAGGTCCTCTTTGTCGTCTACCTGGTCCAGGACTGTCGTTTGTTCAAAGTCGTGAACCCCGGTTACTCAAAATTCATCGGGCTGGACGCGTACGACCAGCGCAGGCAGCGGGAGTGCCTCGCGCGGACGGCGTCGGGCGGCTTCTCCGACTTTCTGGGTACACTCGTGGATGCAGGAAGAGCGAGCGCCATTCTTGACGGCCAAGGAAGCCGGCACTCCGAGTCACTGGTGTGCAGGTACTCCACCGAGCGGGATGCGGAGAGCTGCAACGAGAGCTGGATCTTGATCGTGGATGCCCAGGATGCCCAGGATCTTCATCGGAGAGCGAACGGGTCCCGCTGGGAGGGCTGCAAAGTTTCCCCCAGTCGGAGGGCTGCAAAGTTTCCCCCAGTCGGGCTCCTCTGCGTCCGGGATCCGTGGGAAGCGGTAGCGGCGGAAGAAGACACGAACAAAAACGTGGTAAAATCCATTCCTTTTGAGGTGTTGGAGCAGTCACTGTCTCACCGTGACCGTCAGCAGTCTCAGATGCAGCGACCGCAACCTTCGGTCAGATTTCCAGTTGCTCCGCAGCCTGCCGGCCCGACGTCAGATTTCCAATCGCAGTCACAGCAGTCACAGTGGGAGCAGTGGAACCAGGCGCAGGTCTATACGCACCCGCTGGGCCAGATGCCGCACCCGCTGGGCCAGATGCCGCACCCGATGGGCCAGATGCCGCACCCGATGGACTTGATGGCAATGGGCCCGATGGCAAGGCACCAGATCATGAATCTCATGACGCAAGCGAGAGCAACGTACCCCATGAATCATGGCATGATGCAAGCTGCGCAGGCAGAGTCTGACGACTCTGACAGCGGATCATCTGTGAGCTCACCTGATCTGTCTCGGCCGACCGTCTGCCCGACGGTCTGCCCGACGGTCTGGGTGCGGGTGGATCAGACGGAGCTGTGGCAGGCGCTGAAGGAAGGCGCGAACGAAGGCGCGAACGAAGGCGCGAAACCAGACTGGGAGGCAGCGAGCCAGCTCCTGCACGCCTTCGATCGCTCCGGTATCGACGTTCGTCAGGTCCTGACTGGGGCCGACGAGAGGAGCGGTCTGACGCCGCTCATGGCCGCGTCACAGGAGGGGAACGTGGACATGGTGCGAGGTCTGCTCGAGCTTGCGGACAAGCATGGTGCGAGGGTCGGCTTCGATCGCGAACACACGACAGCCAGTCTGATGATGGCGGCCTCCAGGGGACGTGGGGCCGACCGGTCGCGACCGGTCGGCGGGGATGAGACGTTGGCGATGCATCCGGAGGTGGTTCAGACGCTCCTGATGCGGACCGACGCCGACGTCGACGCTTCCAACCAACATGGCTGGACGGCGCTGTCGCTGGCGGCCCTGCACGATGATGCGGACGTTGCACAGGCGCTGATCGAGGCTGGCGCCAGCCTCCGAAGCCCTGCAAATGATTTGCCAAATCCGGCGGCTACGCCGCTGGTAAATCCGGTGATGGTGGCCGCGAAAAATAACAGCGCGGAGGTTCTGGAAGAGCTGATGGCAGCTGGGGCCGACCGGGAGGGCGGGCGCATGCTTCGACGGATGGCGTCCGGGAGGCACTTCGGTGTGGTGTTCGCAATCGGCGGCCGCACGGCGTTGATGGAAGCGGCGGCGCGCGGGCATGCGAGGATCGCAGAAATTCTGTTGGAAGACCGCAACCCGGCGTCCGACCCGGCGTCCGTGGATGCTAGGGACCAGTCGACGGGGATGACGGCGCTGATGATGGCGGCAGCAGAGGGGCACCTGGAGGTCGTGGAGATATTGCTCCGACATAAGGCCGATCCGTGGGCGACGGACAGAGAGGGGTCCCGGGGAAAGTCGGCAATAACGTACGCGCAGAACAGGGGTCACGGAGAGGTCGTCCTCTGCCTGCAAAGTTATGCACGAGCGAGCCCCCCGGTTTCAATCAGGACAAGGCGGAAGCGGAGTTAAGGGTTTGATGAAAAGCGTTTTGATGAAAACTTTTCAGAAAGTCTTGTCAGAGAAGACTCTGACGCTGGTGGAAGCTGCAGTACCGTTAGCCTTACTGCTCTGTGACTGTCCATAGTACCAGCCTCTGCTCTGTCTATGCCAGAAAGCAGACCAGCTCTTTTGATAAGAGAGGAAGAACTGGGAAGACGAAGAACTTGGACTGATATGTCAGATGTGACCGAAGGATTTTTTTGAAAGGAAGTAGCGAAATAATAGCTGTAGTCTTCGAAGGCGGTTCAGGTAGTCTTCTCTTTTTGCGAGTGTGAATTCTTCACATTACAAAAGAAAGTTGCGGCGATGAGAAATCATTGCGCACAGGACATGATACTAGCACTGCTAAGCAGAAATCTGATCGAGGAGTGAGGCCTATTGGAGGTATCGATGCCGAAGATATCCAGGAATCAATCACTGAAACTTTGGGACACAGTCTCCAACACCGGGATCGCAGGTCGACCCGAGATGACGGTTGTCCCAGTCGTTGTCTGCATGCGCAGCATGCTTGGCGCCTGCTTGGCGTCAGCCTCTCAAGCAATAGAACATCGTGGGGGCGGTGTTCGCAGGGGATGAGCGAGCTCGTTTGAGCAGCATCATCATAGAGAGATCTTCGTTGATTTGGTTGGTTGCGTTGCAAAACACCGACAGAGACGTGAGTCGTGGCGCGCAGTGGTGTTCGGGATGGCAGTGATGGCATTGTCTGCGCAGCGCACGGTTGTTGGGCGCTATCATTCGTGGCACGAGTCTTGCATGGGGCGATTCGTGGCACTCGTACTAAGTGAAATCTTCAAGAGCCGTTACTGTTGTCACCATTTATCTCGCGTTGCGTTGCGGAAAGGGCGTCAGTTGCCATTCGGCCATCAGCGGAAATCCTTATTGGTCGAAGCCGCGAAGCGTGGTTTGAAGACACTGACACGACCACGGAGACTGCGCAGCGTGTCACTGTTTAGACAGGCTTTCGTCCCCGGATCTACCTAAATTCTCTCCAGATCACTAAGAGTTCGCTACAGTCCGCTTTGTCGAGTCTCGAGTGTCGTAAACTTAAAACTGTTAGAGCCTTCAACCTTCAATCCACGTACGTTAACTTGTGCGAGCAAAACAGAATCATGCTGGTCCGCCGCACGTATCTCTGCCTGTTGGCGCAACAGGTTGCAGGCTGCAGTCGGTTTCTCCTCACTATCAGCCCCAGCATTGGCAGCATCACAGTTATGGCGCTGCACATGGGAATATTGACAATGGACAATGACAATCACGACCAGCGGGATCCTCTTGATTGCCGTGTCGATCAGGTTGGCGAAGAGGGGCGCGAGTGCGGCGACGGAGATGTTCAGAATGTGGTACCAGCCGGGACCCCCCTGGCACCTGCCGCGAATCCGGGACCGATCACCTTAAAGCCAGCGGACTGGTTTGAGTCCACTTTGTCAGGCGTTCTTAATGTGGCGGTATGTTCGTTCCCTAGCTTAGCACTAAGCGGGCACGCGGTCTCAGGCATTAGCACCTTGCCGTCACTGATCCATCTGCCACACGCATTGATCCCCAGCGCGACGGCGGCCGGGATCGTGGCCGGGGTGCACGTATCTCCACGATTCGACTCATCGCGGTTCCGCAACTGCCTTACCCAGCGGTTGGCCCCGCACGCGAGCAGCCTCTGCGTCAACGCTGCGGCCTTCGGCGTGGCCATGGCAGTCAACACGCTGGGCCAGGAGGTGGAGCGTTGCCTTGTATCCTATTCGCATGATCTGCACCCAGTGGGCGTGGCCGTGAGGCTCACCGCAAACGTCGCTGCTGTGCCCATCACAAAAGTAGCAGCGGAAGCAGTGGCACGCCTCTTAAACCGTTGCGTCCGAAACAGGTGCGCAACTCCAAGTGCCGAAGAAGAGGTTGGGGATGCCGTTGCCGTTGGAGTGGATGCAGGGGAAGCGAGGGAGGATGCCGAAGGAGTGGATGTCGAAGGTGCAGTAAGGACCTGAGATCTGATCGGTGATCTCTCACCGTCGTCCATCCCTCCTCCTGTGACTTCAGTTGTGCTCATCGGGTAAAGTTTGGAAATAGTGGATACACAGAAAAGAGTGAGTAGACAGATAGGCAATAGAGAATACCGAGGAGAAGACTAGTAGTCGAGAAGTAAGATGTGACGTCTAGAAACTAAAAGAGGAGCCATTAAGTACAGAGTCAAGACTCGTAGTAGCCTCCGAGTATAACAGTAGAAAGCCTAATCGCCTACGCGCGAAGGCGATTCGCGAAAAAGAACGGAAAGTCTAGGAAGACCCAAGAAAGTAACAACAATGGGAATATTAATTTTAAAAAGAGGCGCTATGATAAATACCTTCAAAAAGAGTCTAGGAGTGTCAGGCCTATCCGGTCCGTCGTGCGTATACATCTAGCTTAGTGGCGTATCCGTCTCCCAGCGCCGAGCGTCCCCGTGACCCATACACTCTCGACAACCTCTACAGGAATCAGAAACAAAAACCAAAACAAAAGCGCATGGGGTGCAAACACTTGCGGACGCAGAAGAGCAACAACGTCCCGGCGCTCCGTCTGTCCTAACACTCGTCGAGGAAAGCGACGAGGAGGAATAGCCGGAACACCACGGCAAAAGCCAACCCCACCGCAAACTCAGTAAAAGTAAAGTAGAATTGCAGTAGAAGTACAGTAGAGGAGTAGCCTGCTCGCTCATCCAGAGTGCCCAGTCAAATTCAGTATGACAGTAGCGAGTATTTGCACGACAGTAGACTCTACGCTTGCCGCTTTTATTTTCGTGCAGGGGAAACCAGTTTAGATTTCCAGGAGTAGTTTCGCAGGGGTTGGGTGAATTATAGAGAGATCTTCGTTGGTTTGGTTGGTTGCGTGGTAATTTTGTAAAACACTGACAAAGACATGAGTCGTGGCGCGCAGTGGTGTTCGAGATGGCAGTGCACTGATGGCATTGTCTGCGCAGCACACGGTTGCTAAGCGATATCATTCGTGGCACGAATCTTGCATGGGCCGTATGTGAAAACTTCATGGCACTCGATATCATTCATGGCACTCGTATGTGAAAACTTCAAGAGTCGTCACCATTGTGGATCGCTCGATGACTACTGACACTGTTGTCACAACTTCATGCGAATCGTCCAATCTCCTCAGAGTTCAAGTTCCCTCGAACCTTACATAGCAAGTGCAGCAGGATTTGGCAATTCCGTTTTCTTTGCGCGAATCCTTCTCTGCGAATGGGATCGCGTGAATATTCGTGTGAAATCTTCTGGGTTTGTTTCTGCGAGCTTTTGGGAGCTTTTCGAAGAAGTTTATCCCGACGAAATCTCCGCGGAGAATGGACTTTGGTGAAAATGAGGCGGCGTGGACGTTCCAGAGCAAGTGTAGGAGGATGGGGAAGAGTCAGGACTTAGCGCTTTATACCTGCAAAGTCGAATTAAATGCAACGTTCGCGAGTCGTGGAGCTAAATTTAATGGAGAGAGGTCCCACGGGTTTTCGAAAGAGTCTGTCGCGAATCCCAGTGGTCCGTGGAAAATAGATTTGTGCGAAAATGTGATTCCCTCGAACCTTACTTAGAAAGTGCACTAGGATTTCAACTTGGCAACCCCGTT
>JACKZZ010005535.1_pt1 | contig 13599 bp, 9 predicted proteins | sample 8027871 | NCBI WGS metagenome assembly JACKZZ01 (sample SAMN15724774, study PRJNA655200) | protist metagenome | isolation source: fluorescence activated cell sorting (FACS) single amplified genomes of... | place: USA: West Boothbay Harbor, Gulf of Maine | collected 2000-07-19
GGTGGCTTGAAGAGCAGAAGGAGAAGGACCGTAACAAAGAAGCAAAAAGGGCACGGAAAGCGATGAAAAAAGCAAAGAAAGAGGAGAAGCGTAAGAAAAAGGAAGACGCCCCTCTGAAATTTAAGGTGGTAATCAAGGAAACTGTGGCAGCGGCTGATGGAAAATCAATGAAGCTTAAAAAGCTCAAAAAGGCTGTCGTTAAAAAATTCTTGGCACATTCGGGCGAAACGAGGACTAAGCTTGTTCTCGAGGCCATTTTTGATTTACGTGTCGCCGCAACGAAAGGGCTTCAGGTTGAAGGAACGGTGGTCTCTCTCTGCTGATATGTTGATATACTGTTACAATAGTAGAACACTTTTTTTTTGCTTGCCTTGCCTGCCTGCCTATACCTACAGCTGGTGGTCACAGGTTTGCTGCCTATTCCCTTGCTCCTTCGTGGTGGCACACATTTCGAAATTCACACACAGATCATCATCAGCGTATCGTCGCTAGTATACGAGTACGGACACAGTACGTCGTATACTAGTACATAGGTTTATACACTCTATTACCTAATACTATAGTCTACTGTAGTCGTACTGTCCTATAGATATAATAGACTACCGTAGTAGAGCTCTACTGTAGATACTCGTGCGGACGTCAGTACATCATATAGTATATATATTTACAATATAATATATAATATATTATAATATTGCGCACCACCCATCATCACTCGTCAGTTTTCAAACCTGTATATATATGTACATTACGCGGTACCTGTACATGGGTACATGAGTCGGCAGAGATGGCTACACCTGCACCTGCACCTGCACCTGCACCTGCAGGAGGGAATGGGAATGGGAAGACATTCTCGGCATTGCGGGAAGTGGAAGCGTATCTTTTGTTCCCCCGTGAGAGCTGGGTACGAATCAAGGCCATCAAATCACGCCCAGAACTAAACAGCATGTTGGCGGTCGTCAAGCAGTACTTTGCCTCCTCAGGGCGATACGTTGTCGAGGTCTCAGCCTTACTTACTTCCATGACTTACATATAGTACGACTACTTGCTGTATTTACTTACTTATTCAACATCTCTTTTCAACTCTCTCGCACTTTCAATCTCTCTCTCTCTCTCTCTCTCTCTCTCTTTTTCACGCAGGTGATCCCCGGCAGTGGCAGTGGCAGTGGCAGTGGCAGTGGCAGTGGCAGTTCCGAAAATCTGCTGCGGACGGCACTGAACGGCACTGAAAACGAACGCATCAAGCTCCTGCCGAAGAACATGGAGAAGCTCACCGAAGACCAGAAGAACGCCATGCTGCACGATACGATGAACAAGCATTTGAGCGGCCTCCTGAACGACCCGGAGGCGTCGGCCTCCGGGAAAGAATTCGCGCGCTTGCGGTTGCAGGAGTCCGCGAAAGGAGAACACCTCCACGGCCAAACGATGTCGGCACAGCAAGGTCTGCTTGTCTGTCTGTCTGCCTACCTGGCTGTAACTCAACTCAACCAAATCTCACTCGCTGTCTATCATTATTCGTCACTCAATTCAACTCACACAAACAGCGGCGCAGCAACTCTCCGCGCAAGCTGCCTCGACGGCCAACCCGGAAGAGCTTCATGCCCTTACGCTGTGGAAGCAGGTGATTCAGTACGAGCCTTGTATGGACGACGGAAGTGGCAGCCACCGCATCCTTCCACCTCCATCGACCCCGCAGGCAGCAGCGGCGCTCGTGAAAACTGCCGCGGAAGCGATCCTTCTCTGCCACTCCGCGCTATCGATGGGGATCGATCGCACGACGCGACGCGTGATGCCTGTCACGAGTGATGCTGCAAAGATTGTCCTTGCTGCTTCATCGCCAGTTTGCAAGGCGAGAGACAAAGCGAACGCGCACGTGTTCTTGGGTAACTGCAACATCATGGAGAGGACACTGTTCAGCCAATATCAGATGCATGCGGAAGCCCGGGTCAAGTTGTCTAAGGCCATCGGCCACATGGACGATGCCATCCTGGAACGCCCGAACCACCCCCTCCAATACGAGTTGCGCGCCGCTTATCACATCATGGCGGGCTTTGGTAGCAAATCCCTGAACGACAGCTACACCGCGAGGGACCTGCTGAAAGAAAAAGTGAAAGAAAACGTCGCTGGAAAAGATATCTGGGGGCCGTTCGCGGAGCTGCACATTCACTCCATCACTGGCAACATCGGAAGGACCCTTTCTGGGCAATCGATCGTACCCGCTGGTGGGAAGAAGAGCGCGCGGGTGGAGCTGACCGCCTATGTGGCGGCGGCCTTCCCACCGGATGGGATACCGACGCCGTTCTCACGCATGCTGTCGGACAGGGATCTCGCCCACGTGACGGTGGCCGCATACACGCTGGTTCACCTGGAGCACGAAGCGGGCCATTTGAAGAAGGCCGCTTGGTACTACGCCACCGCGTCGCGGCACGACAAGGCGATCGCTAAGACCTCACCGGCCGTGCAGAAGAGCACCATCTCAAATTCGCCGGCAAAGTTCCTGGCACAACTCACCATCTCCAGGGACGAATTTGCAAGTGTCAATAGTAGTCATAGTCAGGATTTGAAGGTGTGTGCCGGCTGCGGTCTCGCTGAGAAGGCTCATTTGGCCATGGGAAAACCCAAATTTCTGCTATGCTCACAGTGCAAAGCGGCCGCGTACTGTGGGACGGCCTGCCAACGGGAGCATTGGAAGCGTCGAGTGGGCGGCCACAAGAAGCAGTGCAAGGCCGTGGCCAAGCGAGGCAAGGGGGACGCGCGGGCAAAAGCCAGAGAGAAGGCTAAGCAGGCACGGGAGAAAACGGCGAGCACATCGCGCTTAGACGCGCCGCCGCTCGATTGTGCCTTGAACCCATCAGCCTTTTGGGAGGAGGGCAGAGCAATCTTGCGCGCTAACAAAAACAAAAATGGCAAATCCGCCAAATCGTACGAAGATGCGGCGTTTCGTTTTCTTGCTGCGATGTTCATGGATTGGTCTTTCTACTGTGGCCCGAACATCAAGTATGTGGCCGAGGCAGTCGACCAGGTCAAGAAATTTACTGATGCCAGTGATCCGACAGCATACCCGAAATGGTTGATGGTCCTGGAAGGCTTTTCGAGGATCCAGAAACAGAAGGATAAGTCAATCGCGAGTTGTCCCGACGATTTTGCGCAAAAGGCTGAAGCAATGGACATGCTGCTCCTCTCTGAGGCTGTCGCCAAAGGCAAGCAAGTGGAGGCAGCAGAGGAGGAGCCCTCTTCCATCGCGGAGGTAGATCGCTTCCGCTTCGCAACCGGATGCGCGCACGTCTTCGCTTCCCGCAACAATTATGCTGCGATGCATAACAGACGCGCCAATAATGTCGCGGAATGCAAGGCAATGGAGCAACGCTGGGGGGAATCTTGTCACTTGGTCAATGAAGCCACCAAGTACATTCCCCCTCACCAATCCCTCACGATAATGTTCGAGCTTGCGTTCATCAACCGCTACGCGGAGGCGTACAAGATTGCGGACGAGTGGAGTCAGCAGTTGCAAAAGGCCGGCAACAAATGGAATGCTAAAATCGGTCCGTATTTCCAAGGCATCTTGGAAAAAGACGAGCAAGGCGCTGCCGTTGCCAGGGTACAGCAACAGTACGGCGGCCTTGCCAACATCCGAACTTTATCCCCAATGGAGCAAATGAAGGCTGTCCGGGCGATACAGCAAGCAGCCTCCACTAAGAAAGGCGGCAATGGCAAGAAGAAGAAGAAGAAGAAGAAGAAGCAGCAGCAGCAACAGAAAAAGAAGAAGAAAGGCAAGGCGCGGTAGGCTTGGAGCCAAAGAAACAAACTGCAAACTGTGTGTACTACTTAGCGGCTCTCTTATACTGTAATAGCTCTACCGTATTTATAGGCTTATTATTACTCTATTACACTCTTAAGGCTTACCTACAGTACTCGTACTTGTGATGTACCGGCGGTAAGAGGTACTATGCTATTACAAGTACATATACCGAACCCGAATATTACACGGTTCTCGTTCATACTCGTACCGTACGCATACTGTGCATGCCCTACGGCTACCGTACTCAAGTACCTGTTCTCTTATAACTCCGTCTCTGTGTGATTACTGTTTACCGTTTAATTAGCTACAAATGAATATAGCATTTTTTGTTATTATGAGAATTGCAAGACCATGGCTGCATTTGCTTCGGGAAAGGGGGCAGCGCCGCTGTATAGAACAAATGTCTTGTCGTCAACGCTGTCGCCTGAGAGAAATCCCGATGCAAATGGTAAATCACAGCCTGCCGATTTCCATGCATCGCTGGCAGGCGAAAGACCCAAGATATCCACGCTTGCCAAAGGGGAAAATGTGCCGGACATACCACCCGCCAATACAATCTGTCCCGAAAGCGCCCCTGCTGCTGCCCAGCTACGAGGTTGCAAAAGTGTTGGACACGCGCCCCACTTGGATGGCGGTGATATGTGCGCTGTGCTTATGTTTGCCAAAGGTAAATATGCGCAAGTATCGTATGATGGGTCCGTTTTCCCTCCTCCAATGGCATATACCCCGCCGTTTGCTGCAACAAGATCCATATTACTACGAGCAAAAGGCATGTCTGGAAGTCGAATGTATTGCTTCCCTCCCAGAAATAAGTATGAATCATTGAAATATCCGAAATGCAGTACTCCTTCGCCATCAACTTCAGAATGAAAGCCGCCTGCAATGACAATTCCCGTATTGTTGGGCAAAGAGACCACTCCCGGTGATTCGCGCGGGGAGGGGAGGGATGTCTCGACCCTCCAATCGCCACCTTCTAACGAAATCGATTCCACAACATCGAGTGGTCGAGTGGTGTAGGCAGTATTATTTGGGTGGGGAATTTTTTGCGAGCCACCAAAGACGTAGAGTCTGCCATTGACTACCCCAGCGCCCGGTGCCGACCTCGCTGTGGGCATGGGCTTCCAAGTTTTCCACACATCCAAAGCCGCGCTATATGCAGTCACGTTTGCACGGTCCCCAGTCGGCTTACCACTTTCAAAATCCATACTTGTACCTCCTGCGAATACTATCGTGGAATATTTGTCGTCGAGCTTCGTCGCGGCTGATTCCATCCATCGCAGACCGGCGGGTGGTGATGAACGGCGGGTCCATGAACACTCACCCGCAACTTTGCCAACGGCCGTGGACATCAGGGCAAGTAACACCGCCGCCAGGATGCCCGGTATCGCGGTGGCTGTTGTCTTCCGTGGAGATGAGGATAGCATTGTGATGGTTTTGTAGTACATGTGCATATAATACGTATAGGTTGCTTGCTGATGCATCGCCAGCACGCCAGCACACCCCGCCTGATGATTTACAGTAATAGTACCGTTAATATTTACCGTTAAAATCCCCAGGGGGTAGACTACGACTACGTCCGTACTGTGTAGTCTACTGTGCAGGTTTTTCAGCAACGGTACACCTAAATTTAGATGTCGGTTTCGTAGGAACAACGGTTACTAGCCAGCATGGGAAGCGCGAGTAGTGCTCGTGCTTCGAAACACACCGAGGACAACACTTTGGACCGCGGCATAAAACACAATGCGAAAAGGAAACAAAAGAATGAAGCTGAGGCAACTGCAACCGAGCAACACCATCCTTCCCTCACCGCAGATACGCAAGATTGCAGGGACAGACCCTTACCGGAAAATTGTAAGGAGGATCGTGTGCGAGCCCCAGAAAAAGAGCCGCCAGGCACAGTTTCCCCTTCGACCGAGAATCTTGTCTCCTGTTTGAAAGGACATATCAGAAACAAAGAAGAAGATCTTGCAGTTGATACAATCGAGCTCGATAAAGCAGCAGATGAGTATATAGAAAACGTTTCGTTTTCAGATCCATGCCATACGATGCAAAATAGGACGCCCTATCATGATTCATTCCGACCATCACAACATTCAATAATCAAGGCAGAGGAGCTACTTGATCGCCTTCCCGCAGATACAGAAAATTCTCTTTTCTTAGATAAGGATTTTTTGCCATCAGATGTAAGCATTGGGGGAGATATGTGCGCACAAATTGCAACCGCAACTGGAAGCAACATCACTTGGAAACACGCGTCGCTATTTAAAAACTTCAAGCCCAAACATATGCGAAGGGCTTCAAAGCAAATGCCTACAAAACTTTGGCAGGGACAGATTGAAAACTGTTACCTGATTGCGCCATTAAATGCGATTATGCAACAGGTGCAAAGAAAAAAATACGAGCAAGTTTGTCGTATCATAACAACAAGAGCATCCGCTAAAATTGGGGCGTCTATTGTATTTTTATATATATTCATGGCATGGAAACCTGTCCTTGTTGATTGGTACCTTCCCATTTTTGAAGGTTCAAAAAGTTTGGTGTTTGCCCACACAAAAAGCAAGAGCCACGAGGGTCTATGTGCAGCACTCTTAATTGAAAAGGCTCTTGCCAAGATATCTGGTTCGTACCAAGCTCTCGAAACATCTTGGTCAACTGTTGATGCTCTCACTATGCTTACCAGTGCCCCAGCACAGCATGTGCGTTTTGATGAGCGGAACGAAGAGAATGTATGGCATCTGCTGACTAATTTAGAGGAAGAATATCATACGTTAACGACGTCTTCAAAAGCAATTAAAACGAAAGAAATGAAAAGTCTGCACATAAAGAGAAATCATACATATGCTATTACATCTCTCGATATTGCAACAAGGACGATTGCGCTATCTTGTCCCAGTTCTCGAAGAAATGCAAATATGAACCTAAGCTATGCTCAATATTGGGCCTGTTTCGATGGCATTGACATTGCAATGCCAACAGCTGGGCTAAAGCGAATACGATCACCAAGCTTTGTAAATATTCCATGCAGATCCAGTCAGCGCCAGCCATCGCTCATTTTTGAGATGCGACTCACATACTCGCATGTACCAACAAGCAATGAATGGGTGGTGGTTGGCTTACATCGAAAGGTAAACAAGCATTTGTGTCATTTTGAGGTATTTATTGGCGACAATTTTAGCAGTAAACTTGTCTATGTGGCTTCTTCTGGAATATCAGAATTGACAGATACATACAAGCGGATCATGCTGCCAATAGATATCCCCAAGCCAGCAATTTTATGGGTGGTACCGTACTTGTTGGTTGAATCCAAGTTAGAACCAATTTTGGCGATAGAGCAACAAGCAGTAGCTTGTAGCTTGTGTGCTCCTGCATTGAAATTAGATGGCGTGGTCAAGAGCGTCAAGCCAATACCTAACGGAATAAAATCCGCGATAAATGCTGCGTACACTTGTGAAGCAACCGTACATGGGAGTCGATACATGCCAATATTATTAGATGGCTCAAGCACCTTGCCGACAAAGAACAGCGTACACGCACAATTGTTTAAATGGCAAAATGAAAATGGGATAATAGTGCTTGGCTTAGATTTGGGGGATAATAAACCGAAGATTCGTCAAACCGCTCATGTCACGTTAATCTTAGATCTCGAAGAGATGGATGTTCTGTACTCTGAAAGCACTGAGATTGCAGGAACACAGCCTTCATCATCGTCTCCCTTAGTGAAGCTCTGTGCAAGCCATACAGAGGGCGGAAGATCAAAGGGCCTTGGATCATTTGTAATATTGGCTCGCAACTCTGCTGGCCCGTACAGCCTCGACGTGAAAATAGTACAGGCATCTTTTGTAAATAATGTTTTGTAAATGTAATTTGATCTTTAAGTGAGCTGGGGGACCTTTATCCTAGCAGCGCATTGTCATAGCTGGTCGCCTCTAAAGGAGCGAAGTCGCCTGCTGTATTATGCATTACATATCCACCAATTATGCCCCCACTACCATCATCGCTGACTTCATTATCACAACTCAGGCGGCACTTACGCACATGCAGGCCCACAGTTCCGACGTTCGAGCTTTCTGTCACACCGCTGAGTAAAGTGTAGGTGAAGAAATCCCGACCTAAAAAATCTTTGTTGGGCGCATAGACGACTTGTCTATCGGAAGTGATCCAGTTTGCGGGTACTTTCTGAAGAGCTTGTTGTCCTGGGTGAGAATTGAAGTCTGTATCAAATTGCGGGTCCCAAGGTGCGTCTTGATTGGGATCCCACTAATTAAGAGAAGGTGGGAAATGAGGAAACCAGGGGTGAGGAACAAGAAAGAAATGACATGGCAGCACGACATACCGAAGTTTCCACGTTAACAGGTGTGATCCAATTGCCTCCAGCGATAGAACCACGCTCATCTGTACTCAGTAAATTTCCTACACCGACAGGAAGGCCTTCCGATGTTCCGTACCGTAATTTGCAGTCCCCATAGCAGGGCGAGAGATACCTTTGTAGACCTGGTTCAACCTGAAGGCGATCACCTCTAAGGGACTTGGTCTTGCCGTCGTTTTGCAACTTTTTAGAAGTGGGATCAAGGTGGTACAGAGTTCCGTACCGCGGAAGGGTCTGGACAGTCACAGACAGGTCCATGCGGAACAGCATTTCCGTTCCATTTGAATGGTACAAATGCAAAGTCCAGTCATCTATGGCACCCTGGCCATGTACCTGCCGCTCTGGTTTCGAATTATCGGTGTTGATGGTCTTCCGCAAACCATGATCGTGAATCTGAAGAATCCAGGATCCTACGGGAGAGGGTGCCAGTTTTCCGGTAAAGCGTTCATTTAAAGATTGCTCAGGGTGGTACATCCCTGCCGCGATGGGGGATCCACCACGATACTCATACAGCGCCCGTGAAGTCTCGCTGAACACTTGCACTTCGGCGAGTGACAAGTAGTCGCTGTCTTCCAGCTGCACACGAACATACCGCGCGTTCTTAATCGGATATCTTGGGGACACTGCCGTTTCTCGCTGGTCCTTGAGTAATCGCTCTTTATAAAGAGCCTTCTTTTTCGCTTCCGCAAGAGTCATTTTCGAGTTTAATCCGACTGCAGGGTCATCCGGCATGATCATAACCCAACATGGAAACAGCCGTTTGGAAATCTCCGGCAAATTTGTTCTATAGTTATACCAGCCATTGCCATTTCCTTGAACAAGTGTCTCAATTACCACGTTACTGCCGGCCGATGTGAACTCGTTGGAATATAGGCTTAGCTGTTCTAAATTTCCGGGGTTTCCCAGGAAGGATATCGTCCATGAATATGTGCCGTAACCTCCTGTACCGGCGCTTCTTACCACCTCGACTGTCCCAACGTTCTGCAATGCCTGCAATTTCGCCTGGACACTCTCTCCTAGACCTGTTCCAAGGGCTTGGGAATTGCGGTTTTCATCAGCGACGGATGCCACGGCCGCGTGATGAATTGGTCCGGTCACACGGGTTACCCCAGCGTTCGTGAACGACAGCTTAAAAGACCCTTGGATTGCTTCGGCCGAAGTTGTTGTAAACGCTTGCACCTCGTCGATATTTGGTTCTTGCTGCCTGTTCCATACCTTGACCGTTCCTACTGTGGAGCCCTTTCCTAAATCAACTTGCCACCACGGCTGCGAGTCAGAATCGCCGTGCCCGGCAGTATGTGTCACGGTTCCCGACGAGAAAAAACCATTCACGTTGCCATCGACGGCACGTCCAGGAACCCCTTCGTATAATACAGTTGACTGGGACACATTCTTATACAGAGCTAAATTCTTTGCCCGGCTGTCTCGAAACGTGTACCGAAAGCCATCGCCTAGCCATTGTCGAAACCACGCATAAAAGCATGAGGGAAAATTGCCACAACGGGAACGTCTGTCAGTGTGATGATCATGTACAAAGGCAGTGACATCTATCATCACCCCAATACTATAGACAAGTGTTGCTTACCTCTAATGGGGTTTGCCGGTGGGTATATGGCACGTCCAGATACGCGCGATATCTCGTCTGAATTTGGGTGGGGGTGGGGGAAAGGTTTTCCATACGTCTTCCGGTCGTGGCGTTGGTTCACAAGCGTCGCCTGGGTGCCCCCGTGCAATAACTCTATTTGCAAGTCGCCGGCGTGCTCGTGATACAAGCCCCTCACTGAGACGCCAACCTCGGTCACATTGCCCAGGACCTTTTCGTACTTTGCGGGCACATTTATCTCTGCGTTCAGCTCACCATTATCTTGGATTTCCAACGAAGCTCGCAACGTGAGGACCTGGTCCGCATTTTTGTTCCCAATCAACGTAAAGTCCACAGCCTTCGGGACCGGGTTCGCGGCGCGGACCGCAGTCGTCCAGCAAGACGCACATAATACACACATCAGCAGCGCCACGACGAACGTGGGCAGTAAACACGTGCGCCTGCCAGTGCTGAGCGTCGGCATCATTATCATCACTCCTTTGCTCCTTTGCTCCTTTGCTCCTTTGCTCCTTCTAAGGTTCGTCGTTATCTATGATGATGATAGTCTTCCATTGTTATGGCGAGTTGGCGTCGTTCCCATTGCCATTGTCATCGCCGATGGCTGCGTGTACTGTAGATGTTATGCTGTATGAGATATTAGATTTGATAAGGTTATTGTACGTACAGTACAGTATAATTGTACTAGTATGTATAGTACAGATCATCAACTTTAACGGAATGAAACGACAAAATGGACCAATCAGAGTGTCAGAGTGTCAGAGTGTAATAAAGAAGGGGAAGACGAGAAATAGACATGCAGTACCTGTATGTACGAGTACTCGTACCGGGATTATTATTTATTACTACAGTACGAGTACGCCGTACACAGCATACTGTAGCTACTCGTACTGTACAGTATCTTGCAAATTGCGAAGGATTCATACCGTTAGACCGTAAAATTGCGAACGATAATCGCAATCTGCCCGATACCGAAATTCTTGTCCTATTTGTTAAGGTGAAAAATTCGATACTCTCAGTATCGTGGCAAATTGCGAAGGATGTTCGCAAATTAAATAGGGAATTAGGGTGTGGAATCGCTGGGATCTGCTGCGCAGCTTTTCCTATTTGTTTAGTGAAGGTAGTTACCGTTATATGTCACTTTTACATCTCGCGCAAGGTGATAATGTCGAAACCGGATGTGTTTTTACCAAAATACAATGCAATCGTTATTCCATTCAAGGCTGGTGCTCATTAATACTGGAATTTTTCCTTGTGCTGCCAATGTGATAACCCAGGGCAAGATCTTCCTTTAGTAGATTTTTTTCTGGTACCATACTTGATTATTTACATTCCTGCCTTTTTCACAGTATTTATTAATTAACAAACTACCCGTACTCTCTACAAAGTATACCATAAAAATTATACAAATACATTTGAGGGCATTTACATAGTACAAAGGATTTAGTACGCTACAGAGTCTTCCCGGGAGTGCTTTCAGCTGTGGTATCTCTCAAGATGGAATATTTCTTCACAAGTATCTTTAACATATTTCAGATATTTGTGATATTATACCATTTATATCACTTTGTATGTGTAATATATTTTATGTGAAAATTGTAAATTAAACATGTATATATTATTAAAATCGCCTGCGGCGCTTTTTGTAACATAAACAATATTATATAGCATTATTTAGCCTCGAGTATTTAGAAACATGTTGTTGAATAACAGAGAACAATTGCGTACGAATAAGATAAAATGATACCGTTATTGTAAGTTGTATTATGTAACAACTACCGTTGGGTATGATATAAGAGTTGTACACTTCTCTCTTTTTTTCTAAAACGACCAAGTCAAGGTGACACAAAAGTACATTTTCGTCCGATCCCTGGCTGTAGCATCTGAAACGTCATTGATTTCCATACTACGCCCGGTACTGTTTGTACACTTTTACCTTGACATGTAAAGCTACAGTGAGTCTACATGTTGGGTTTAATGATCACTCCAAGGGGAGGCAACAGGAATTTGTACTGATCTACTTCATTATTGTGATAAAAATTTCAAAAGTGAAAAGTAGTTGAAAAACTGTAATAAACGCCAATTTTTCAAACGATACCGAAAAACTAAACACCTCGGTGGTACATTCTCTCATTGCGAACAACGTTCGCAATTTGCGGTCAACAGTACAGTACTTGTAAGGTTACTGTAAGTGCATACCGGTACAGGTACAGAAGAACTACAATACAAGTACCGGTACACCGGTATATACTAGTACAGAATAGAGGTACTCAGTACTGTATCATGGTACTGAGTACTGAGTACCTGTACTCGTATACTGTACAGGTACAGTATACTTGTACTGTACAAGTACTCAGAGTACTAGTACGAGTACGCGTACTGAGTACTGAGTACTGAGTATGCTACTTGTACTACTCGTACTCGTACCTGTACTGTATCAACACTGTACGCCGTACTGAGTACTACTGCGGTACTTGTAGTCTATTACCGTAGTACTCGTAGACTATACGTACAGTTCACTCACGCAGTAATACGTAAAGTACTAGTACATAAGTACTCGAGTACCGTACTTTATATACTTGTACATGTACCCGTACAGTAGCGACGGCGTACTTGTATGAGAATACTACTGTAGAGGTATTAGAGTACATGTATATCCGTAATCCGTATCACTCTCTCTCACTGAGTCACTGAGTGGCTGACTGACTGACTTGCGGGAGTCGTCAGAACTATGAGTTCTACTCAAGTACAGTACTTTCTGTACCTGTACGTACAGTACAAATACCGGTATACCTGTACTACTGTAGTAAGGTTTACTTGTATACTTGTACAGTTACAACAGTACCTACGAGGCAGTACAGTGGTACGTACATCAGTACGTACGGCCTGTACTCGTACCTGTACTCGTACTGTACAGTACTGAGTACTGTATACTACAAGTGGTGTACTTGTACCGGTACGGAGTACGAGTACAGTACGAGTAATACTCTGAACGCCAAAACAGTAGAAGAACTCGCGAGACGCGAGACAGATACTTTCTGTACTGAGTACGGCGTACTAGTACAGCTGACCGGTATACAATGGTCGTCTACCGGTACTCGTATATACTGTATTTCTGTAGCCTATACTCGAGTACGAGTACGAGTTGTACTGTACAGTACTGTACAAGTATGATACAGTGCGTAGACTACAGTACTCGTACGAGTAAAGTAGATCGATAGTGTCCTCTATACTGTAAGCGACTTGTACTGTACGAGTACTTTCCGCCATATACAGTACTTTCTGTACTCGTACGTACAGGTAGTTGATAAACTGTACAAGTAAGATCTACTTTACAGTACTTGCATAGAACGAGTACGAGTACTGAGTACGTACTGTACGAGTATATACAGTACATTGTACCGTATTTAGACTGTACAGGTATAATAGTATCGCTGCTCTATGAACCTGTACTGCGTACTGTACTGAGTACGGAGTAGTCTACTCGTGCTGGGCTGGGTACAGTTCGAGAGCGTCAAAAACCAGTAAAGTATAAATTGTTTATCGAAGATGGCCGTCGAGGCGAGTGATACTGTACGTACGAGTACCGGTATACTGTAGACTACCTGTACTTGTATAGTAATTGTACGGGGTATTGGTATACTGTACTTGTACAGTACACCTTCCGACCTTCCGTACTCGTAATATTTTAGTCTACCGGTATTTTATATATTTGTACTGTACGTCTCTCAGGTGGGTGAGCTGCTTGGTGTTCAGAAGGTTGACTGACTTCCATCCCAATCCATGTCGGTACCGATGGTGTTGCACAAACGGTCGCGTGCCGTATTTTCCGAA
>JACKZZ010000635.1_pt1 | contig 13584 bp, 5 predicted proteins | sample 8027871 | NCBI WGS metagenome assembly JACKZZ01 (sample SAMN15724774, study PRJNA655200) | protist metagenome | isolation source: fluorescence activated cell sorting (FACS) single amplified genomes of... | place: USA: West Boothbay Harbor, Gulf of Maine | collected 2000-07-19
CCCGTTGCCGGCGCCAAGCCGCCAGGCAGCTATGAAGGCGCCGCCGCGTCCGCGTCCTCGTCCGCATATGTTGCCGGGGACCGTGTCGCCGGGGCCAGGGCCGAAATGCGAAAGTGCTACCCAGTTGTGCTGTCTGCCGGCGGGCTGGGCGGCGACGTCGGCGCCGCAGTGTCTACTGGCGAAGGGTGCGCCGCGCTGCGCTGCACGGCGTGCGATTGGAAGATTGTGTGCTTCGCCGAGCGGGCGTGGAAGCCGCATGTGGAGTACATGACGTTCCGCAATGCGTGCTGCGACGCCGATCGGCTGGCGCCCGCGCTGGAGCCCGCGCCTGGCTCTGCTGCCTATTGCTGTCAGTGCGCGTGGGTCTCGGTTGCGCCGGCAGGCGTCGGGGGGTCGTCTTCGTGTGCCACCGCCGCAGATGCCGGAGGAAACGCCGCCGCGCCGTCGTCGTTCGCTGCGCGGCTGGCCAGCGCCCGCGCGTCCCGCGTCCCGAGCTTCAACATCTCATCGCAGGCTCCGGGGTCGGGCGAGCTTAGATGGGTCTGCCGCGGCCACTGATAAATCTACTCTCCAACAATGAGCTATCTTTCGCGCCGCGGCGTTGGCGTAAACCCTGTGGCTTCGGCAAAAAGATGCCTCTACCGCTGTGCACTAACCCGCTGTGAGCAGTACTCCTGTCGTTCTCCCTGCACTGCTGTGACAATGGGGCATGACGCCGAAGCGTTGGCTCCGCGCGACGTAGCTGTCGCTGTGAAAGACGACAGCAGCGCCGAGTCCGAAGCTCTGGTAGCTGCCCCGGGTGCGGAGGTAGCGCCATCGCCGGAAAAAGATGCTGCTCCGGAGGGCATTAACTGGCGGGCGGTCCTACTCCTAGCGGGATGCTGGTCAATGGGTGTCGCCGCGGTGTTCATCCAGATCTCGTCGACCAGCGCAGTCGCCGCGGAGATGTGGAAGCGTGCCGACCCGAACAATCCGGGCAAGTTTATCAAAGACGTCTCGCGCACGACTGTTCCGTTGGGTGTGCTAATTGGCGTCGCATCACTGTCGTCGACGCTGGTACAGTGGAGCTGTGTCAGGTATGGCCAGTTTGCGACGTACATCGTGGCTTCCCTTCTCGGCATTGTTGGCGCTGTCCTCAACTACGTTGCCGTGGATAACAACGACTACACGCTGCTCATCATAGGCTCGGTCCCGCAAGGCATTACGTACGCGGCAACCAACGCCCTGCGCTTTAGCGTTGCGCACTTCGCACCGAAGAGTGAGATGCCGCGTGCGATGTCTGTCGTCTTGCTCGGTGGTGTTCTGTCGGGCGTCCTCGGCCCGGAAATGACTAAGCACCTGTACGACCAGCAGGACACCAAGTTCCTAACCAACTATGTTTGGCTCGCGTGTCTTTATGCCGTTAAGCTGATCCTGCACGTGTTCATTCCGTACGGCCCCATCGACACCAAAGTGCTTGCGCAGTACCGGGAAGACGAGCGGCTGCGTGGAGGCGAGACGGACGATGAGAAGCCAGCAGAGGCGTCAGATGTTGCGTCTCGTCCAAACAGGGGCCGATCGCTGACGGCGCTCTTCTGTGGCCACTCTGAAATTACTTACTATCTTCTAATCGAGACTATCTCGTACTCGGTCATGGGAGGTGTCATGGCTGCGACGCCGTCCGAGATGAATGCGGACGGATTCTCCTTCGAGAAGACGAACACGACTGTCATGCTGCACACGTGGGGAATGTTCCTTCCTGGCCTTGTATCCGGCCGCATCATCAAGCGGATCGGGACACATGTGTCCATGGCGCTTGGGATGGTGGTCATGATGGCCGCGTGCGGTATCTATTACATCAGTGACAACCACGCGTCCTACTCCGTGGGGATGTTCGTGGTTGGCGCTGGGTGGAACTTTGCCTTCGTTGCCGCATCGTCCGCGTTTTCTTCCTCGCTGGCGCGTGTCGAGCGTCTTCGTGCGCTGGCATTGAACGATACGATCGTCCTTGGAGTTCTCTGCATTTGCATGGTGTCTGCTGGCTTCTTCTTGGACGACGTGGGATGGCACGACTTCCTAGCGTACTACCTTGGGTTCGCGGGTTTTGGGCTGCTGCTCGTCCTGGGCTTCGCATTCTTCAATTCCCGCAAATAGAAGTGCTCGCATCGTACATTTATGTCTCTGCGCGCGGTGTACGTCGATAAATAGCATGTTCCTATTCGCCGGGTGCGATCCGGTCCCCGTCCGAGCGCCGGAGGCGACGGCGCTCGCGTTCTTGCAGTGTCCATAGCGCCCAGTTGGCTCCGAGCAGCGCCGCCTGCTGCAGTCGTGCCTCTCGCCCAAGTGCAGAATTGCGGTCGTCACGAAGACCGTGCCAGCCACCGGTAGCCGACGGGAACCACGGCGCATTCTCTTCTCCGCGTCTTGTCCCGCCAGCGGCCAGTGCAGGGCACACGCACCCACCAGTGTCCTTGGCACAGCAGGCACAAGGAGTGTCCGGCACCGTCGGCCAAGCAGGGGCTGCGGTTTCGCCGGCAAGCTGGCTCGCAGCCTCGGTGCCTCGCGGTGCCTGCAGAGCGGCGACGACGTCAGGCAGTCGCGGCTCCAGACCGCAGCGGCCTCCGCAAGGGCACTCCTGCTCGGTCAGCGACAGCCGGCACTCGCTGTCGCCTTTGGGCAGAGTCGGGAGCCGGACGCGGAGATCGGCGGACAGCGGCTGCGGTTCATTCCGGGCAGGGACTGCCCGGCGCAGCATTCTGCTGGCGCTGGTCATGGCTTGGATGTGATGGCACCGTGGCCACGACTGCGCTTCGGTCGCCACCGTCCGCTCCAGGTCGGTTGTTTCCAGGCGCGCTCGTGTCAGGCGCAGCGCCGCGTCGCCGCGCCCCTCGTACGACTGCCGGGGCGGCGACCACAGTCCGCTTTGCAAGCGCCGGAGCGCAGTGCGCTGCTGAGCCGTTGCGGCGGCGGCGGGGGCGACAGATCGCGACGGCGCTGCTCGAGCGGTGGTGCGGGCGTCGACGACGACTGCTACCGGTGTGGAAGGCGCGGCAGCGTCACGGGCAGGAGTGACAGCAGCGGCAGCAGCGGCAGTAGTGGCAGTAGCCGGGCGCGGGGCCGGAGGAGGCATATCCGTCGCCATCGCCACTGACTCGGGTGCCAGCGGCAACACCGGCAGTGCCGGCGCGGGCTTCGCCTTCTCCGCTTGCGTCGCAGCCGACAGGGCGGCGCCGACGCACCCGTTTCGGCGCGGGGACGGACGCCGGCCGAGCCGCGAGGGCGCAGACGCCGCTGCGGGCAACGCAGCTGTCGATCTCATCGCTGGCAAGCGAATCGGAGCGAATGTCGTAGAGGCAGCAGGCGCGGCGCTACAGCTCGCACCGACAGCGGAAGCAATCGCAGGAGCAGCAGCAGCAGCAGCAGCAGCAGCAGCAGCAGCAGCAGCAGCAGCATCGACAGTGGTGGTGCTAGACACAGCAGCGGCAGCAGCGGCAGCAGCAGTAGCGGGGGCAGCGGCAGCGGCAGCGGCAGCGGCAGCGGCAGCGGCAGCAGCAGTAGCGGGGGCTGCTGCGGCGGTGGTGTCGGCTGCAGTCTCGCGTAGCAGCGCAGTCACACCTGCACCGCCGCCCAGCCGTCTGTCCATGGCATTGACCACCGCAACTGCGCCATGGAGCTGCTGTTCGCGGACGGGGTGCGTGAAGACGTGTCGCTTGAGGTTGGTATGACGGGAGAACCGCCGGCCGCAGGCGGAGATGGGACAGGCGAACGGCTGCTCGCCCGTGTGGCTGCGTTCGTGCTCTATCTGGTGCGTCAGGTCGCGGAAGACGACGTCGCACCGCGGGCACTGGCGCTGGTAGCGTCCCGGCATTGCCAGAGAGACGGCCAGAGAGAGAGAGATAGAGAGAGAGTTGAAGAGAGAAAAGAGAGAAAAGAGAGAGAAGAGAGGGAGAGGAGAAAGAGGGATGGAGCTGGAAGTCGGAGAGGGAGCAAAGACTCTCTCTGAAGCCACGCTGCCCCCCCGTGGTTAGCTGCTGCTCGACACGCGCGAGAGGCCGGGGCGGGCGAGGGGCTGAAAGGAGGAGAGAGAACGAGAGAAAAGGAGAGCAACACCAAAGCAACAAGAAACACAGACACTTAAATAACGCTCGCGCTTACGCTCACGTTCACGCTCGCAGCACACACACGCACACACACACACACGCACACGCACGCACACGCACACGCACGCACACACACGCGCACACACACGCACCCGCGACCCACACACGCGGACGCGCGCGAAGCAACGCACATGCGGACGCGCGCGCTGGCACTCACTTCACTGACATGCCACGCGGCTCCGCCTTGAGCACGGCCACACGACTCTCTCTCTCTCTCTTTCTCTCTCTCTCTCTCTTTCTCCCTCCCTCTCTCCCTCTCTCTCTCGCGCGCAGCAGTACAGGTGGCATGGACGCGCCCGCGCCCGCGCAGTCCGGGGACAGCGCCCCGCAGCCGTCGTTCGCGCTGCGCCTGCAGCGTTCTCTGAAGCGACAGCTGCAACATGCGTTGGACCGTTCGGTGCCCATGCTTCTGGCGCGATGGCTGGCGCTCGCGGCGCTGCTGACGCTGTATGTCGTACGCGTGTACCTACTGAAGGGCTTCTACATCGTGTCGTACGGCCTGGGTATCTTCCTGCTGTCGCTGTTCATCGGCTTCCTGACGCCCATCGAAGACGCGGAGGGTGACGGCGGTCCTCTCCTGCCGACATCGGGCGGCGACGAGTTCAAGCCGTTCATCCGCCGCCTGCCGGAGTTCAAGTTCTGGTACGGGTGTGCCAAGGCGGTGCTGACGGCGCTGGCGCTGACATTTTTCTCAGTATTCGACATTCCAGTGTTCTGGCCCATCCTGCTGATGTACTTCCTGGTGCTGTTTGTGCTGACGATGAAGAGGCAGATCCGTCACATGATCAAGTACAAGTACGTGCCCTTCTCGCTCGGCAAACGGCAGTATGGCAAGGGCAACAAAGTCACCGTCCGCGACGACTCGCGCGCCAAATAAGCGATTCTTCGGTCAGTTTCCCAGTTCTGTATGTTCTTGTAAACATTCGTAAGGCGGAAATAGGAAGAGGAATGCGAAAAGAAAGGACTCTGTGTGCATGTGGAGTGCTGTTGGGGTGGTGGGTGTGGTGGTTGTCGTTCTGGCGGCTGTGTTTGTGTGTGTGTGTTTGTGTGTGTGTGTTTGTGTGTGGTGAGGCGGGTGCGTTCTGGGAGGATAAGAGAGCCTTTCGACGCGAGCGAGATGATCCGATAGCGCCGTCAAAGCCGCGCCGACATGACGAAATGAATTGTATTGTGTTGCGACCAGCTGTCCAGTCACAGCGAGTGCTGTACGTCCCGGCGGCACGTGAAAACGCGCCAGCAGTGAGCGAGTGAATCCCAACAGTCCCGTGTCAATAGCTTCTTACACCGCGCACCGCACCTCCGCTCCCGCCGGGTTGGCCCTTCCCTTCCCCTCCCCTCCGTTGCTTTCTATACGCATGGCTGCTACCCGTATGGGCAGTACAGCTGCCACTCCGGCGGTCACAGCTGCAGTCACAGCCGCAGCCGCAGCCGCAACCGCAGCCGCAGACTTTCGCGCGGGGTGTGCCTGTGTCTGGCATGCCTGCGGGCGCGCGAACGCGAACGCGAACGCGAACGCGGACGCGGACGCGGCGAAAGCTGGCGGCATCTGGTGGCGATGGTGACGGAGACAGAGACACGGGCGAGCCTGCCTCGCGCTCTGCTGGCTCGTCCGCTCCTGCGTCTGCTTCTTCTTCTGCTTCGTCTTCAGAGGAGGACGAGGAGGACGAGGACGAAGGAGAGAAGAAAAAGAATGGGCAACTCGAGGAGCCCGAGGAAATGATATCTGTGGTGCCCGCCCACAAGCGGCTCCGCACGCACCGCGTCCCGGACGTCTTGGCCGCCGCAGCAGCCAGTGTCAACGGTGCGGTCGCCGCAGACGCAGACGCAGACGCAGACGCAGACACAGACAGTGCGCTAGGCGGTGCTGCCGCCGCGCTGGCTCGCGTTCGCGCGTTTCTGCCGCAGCTGGCGCAGGCGAACACCGCGCTGCAGCAGCGCGTCAGGAAAGAGGGCGCGGAGGCCGTCAATGTAGAGGTGCTTTCGCGCGGCGCGCGCGGCGAAGACGGGCGCCGCATCGAGCTGGAACTTGGACTGGGCGTCTTTGACGTCGATGTCGACGCCGACGCCGACGGGGGCGTGGGCAGGACAACTGAGTGTTGCGGTGGCAGCAACAGCAGCAGCAGCAGCAGTGGCGGCGGCAATGGCAGTGGCAGTGGCAGCAGCGGCACCTTCAGTCTCGGCGGCGATGGCGGTGTCATCATGTCTCCGTCTGCCGTCAAGGGTCTGGCTCCGGCCGACATTTCGCTTGTCTCTTCGTCGCCGATTCGAAAAAAACACATGGCAGCAGCTGCGTCATCACCATCATCATCATCATCATCATCATCATCATCATCATCATCATCGTCGTCGTCGTCGTCGTTGTCATTGTCCTCATCACCACCGTCGGGTAGTGGCAGCGCACGGTCTCGAGTCGTGTTGGAGGCGCTTCTGGCATCTACGGGGGCCGGCGCGCGTCCTGGCACCATTCCCCCACACGGGGGCGAGGGCGACGACAACGGTGACAGCAGCAGCAAGAACAACAGCAACAACAATAACGGCGACCGCAACGACGATGGCGATAACGACAGTGGTGGCGTCGGCGAGACTGGCTCTTTGCGGCGCCGCAAGCGGCCGCTGGTCGAGATGCTGTAGATGCTACAGCGTAGCAGAAGGGAATGGAGATGGCGGCGGTGGCGACAGCGGCAGCGTCGGGGGGAGGCGGTGGCTGAGAGCTCTCCATCATTTAAACGCACACGGACATACACAGCGCATCGCACACACTCACATCCTTCTCTCCACGTCTCTCCTCGCTCCGACACGCACCCACCGACATATCGCACGCACATCTTCCCATATTGGAATGGAATGCGAGCAAGAAAGCAAAACACGGTGCTTGCCGTCTTGATCACACTTCGTCGCTATCGTCTTCGTCGTCCTGGCCCGCCTGTGAGTGCGACATGAACTCGCTCATGGCGCCGGTCATGCTGTCTTTCATGGCACCCGGAACCACGTCACCCAGACTGCCTTCTTCCTCGCTCGCAGTCGCCGAGTAGCCGCCCATGGCAGCGTACTTGTCAGTGGCGCGAAGGCGCATGTCGTGCATCTGACGCGCCGGGCGCACCTTGAACACGTAGAAGATGGCCACAGCCAGCACTGCGAAGCCGCCGATCAGGCATGCCACCGCCACGGCCACGGTGTGGACGGTGGTGTCTTCTTCAGCGGGCACCACCGCGCCTTTGTTCAGGTGCAGGCCCGGGCGCGGGTGCTGCCCGAAGACGCAGCTGGTCTGGCCGGCGAGAATCGCCTTCTCCAGAGGGTGTGCCACAGAAGTGGCGACCACGGCGATGTACACGGCGGGCGCAGCAGTGTCGACTGCCTTCCGGAAGCCGTCGAATCCGCTGAGCGTGACGGCGCGATCCAGAAACTCCTCCCCGTAGGGCGTGAAGTACTTCTCCACGCCGCACAGCGAAAACGGGTTGACCATGTCGACGTCGACGTTTTCGGCTGCCAGCCAGTATACCTGATACTGGCAGTCGCCGATTTCCGCGCACAGCGGCGTGCCCAGCTGGTCCGTCAGCGCGTCCCACTCGAGCGACACCTCCGACGCGGTGCACACGTGCCGCGTGAAGGCGAAGTCGTAGGACGTGGCGCCGATGGCTCGCATGCCAGTCATGTAGCGCTGCTGCGGTAGGCCGCCGATATAGAGTTTGGAGGGCGACGGGTGCCCCCAATACGGCGGGTCCCTATCCAGGTTGACCGACTTGGCGGACCAAAAGGCGTCGACCACGGTATCCTCCACAGTCTCCAGATACAGCGTGAAGTTGGCCAGGGGCGCGCCCATCACCGCCTTGCTGACCGCTCCCGTGGGCTTGGCTGCCGCCGTCTCCGTCGCGCCAGTCGTTCCGGGCAGCCCGGGGACCTGGTCGGCGTCGCGCGCCACCCGCATATACGGCCACTCGCCCGCGCGGCACAGGTAGGGAAACGCCCAGCGATAGCCGAAGGCGAAGCAGTACGGCACTTCGGGACCCTCGCGTACCCCCAGCCAGGTGACGCCCTGGCCGGGCTGCTTCTTGACGTCGGCCGGAGCCTCCGCCAGGTAGCGCTCGCCGTGCGCGACCGGCGACAGGCCGGCGCGCAGCACGCGTCCCTTGCACACCTCGAAGGTGACTCCGAAGTCCGTCGGGGCCTCAGCGAACTGCTGCGAAAACGTCATGCCCTGCACGCGGGGTGCGTTCGCATCGGCATCGGGCATGGCGTGCTCGTGGGAAAACCCGCGGGTGGCCTTCCCGCGCTGCGGCACCTGCCAGTCTACGGGCGTCGGCTCAAGCCCAGAGCCGTCGCCGATCGTCGGGTTCGGGCCCGAGCTGGGGTCGTTCGGTTTCGAGCCAGCGACGCCGGTATCGCCATCGCCATCGCCATCGCCGTCGCCGTCGCCGTCGCCATCGCCGCCGCCGCCGCCACCATCGCCGGCAATAGCGCTGCCAGACACCGCTGGCGTCCCCGAAGCGCCCGGCGCCGGCGCCGGCGCCGGCGCCGGAGTGCCCGAAGCGGCGGGAGCCGGCGCCGGCGGCTGCGACGCCGGCGACGCCGACGCCGTCGCAACAGTTCCGCCGCCCGTGACCGGCGCGGCAACGCCACCGCCGGGCGTTCCTGCCGCCGGCGACACTGTTGCTGTGCCTGCGGCCGGCGAACCGGTCGCCGGCGGCTGTGACGCCGGCGACGCCGTCGTCTGTGCCGATACCGCCGCCGCCGCCGCCGCCGCGATCACGACCAGGAGCAGGAGCAGCGCAGGGCGCGCGCGCTGCCGCCCTGCGCAGTTAACCGCCCGAAAGTCTGACCCCATGATAGAACCAGCGCTTGATAAAACAACTGGACCGCGATCAATGGAAACGCGAGTCCATAAGCGAGGGGAATTGCTAGAACGCCAGCGCGTGACAGTGCCTGTTCCAGTAATGGCGATCACCGGGTTTTCTTGATGGAATATTGGGCTGGTCAGGCGGCGGCCATATAGGAAAAAAATGAAGATGAGCTGCACATTTTTCTCCCTCCTCTAAAGCGGCTCCATATACCTGAAAAAAAGAAACAAAACAGAACACAACATACCCCACCCAACTGCCCAATACAGACTAGACACCTCGCTCCGCCCGTCTACTCCTAATATAACGTCGCGGGTGTCGGGCAAGCACAAGCACGAGCCTGTTTACTTGCCACCCTCCAGCTGCTCCTGCTCCTCCTGCGAGTGCAGAAAGGCGATCAGCTTGGAGAACTCGGACTGCGGGTCCGCTTGCAGCGCGGCGGGCGAGTCGATTTCGACCTTCCGCCCGGCGCGCATGATGAGAATCTGGTCGTTGTCGATGATGGTGTTGACGCGGTGCGCGATCGTCAGCACGGTGATGTCCGGGAACTCGCTGCGCAGCACCGACTGCAAGACGCCGTCCGTCGTCACGTCGCACGACGACGTGGCTTCGTCCAGCAGCAAGATCCGCGAACCGCGCAGGAGCGCGCGCGCCAGACACAGCTGCTGTCGCTGTCCGACAGAAAAGTTGTCGCCGTGCTCCGCGACGGCTGCGTCCAGCCCCTCGGGCTCTTGGCGCACGCGTTCGGTCAGACCGACCTTGTCGATGGCCACCCACAGCTCGTCGTCGGTGCACCTCTGAGTGGGGTCGACGTTGAACCGTACACTGCCGGAGAAGAGAGAGGGCTGCTGCGGAATGATGGAGATCTTAGAGCGCAGCGCGGACAACCCGATGGTTTGGATGTCGACGCCGTCGATGAGGATCTTGCCGCCGCACGGCTCGACCATGCGTAACAGCGCCAGCATCAGCGTGGACTTGCCGCAGCCCGTGCGACCGGCCAGACCAAGCCGCGTGCCACCTTCGACGTGCACGTCGAGCCCACGCAGTGTCAGGTCTAGGTCCTTGCGGTACCGCAGTTCCAGGCCTTCGATGCTGATCTCGCCCTTCTGCGGCCACTCCGCAGGAGGGTCGACGCCGGGAATGTGCCGCGCGCGCTCCTGCTCCACGTTATCGCTGTAGTAGCAGATGCGCTCAACGCAGTTCATGATGTTCTCCAGCTGCGCCGCAGAGCGCACCGACCAGGCCAGCGCGCCGGTCACCTGGAACGCCGAGATCAGAGAAACCCCGACCAAACCAACGTAGAGACGGCCGCGAGCCTCCACAGCGAAAATTGCGGACCCGGCCAGCACGACAGTGCCCAGCAGCATCAGACGCAGGTTGAGCCAGCGCTCTGCCATCTGCATCAAGTAGCCAGCATTGGCGCTGCGGTTGATGCGCTCGAAGAACTCGCCAGTGTAGCGGGACTCGGCGTTGAACGCCCGGATGACGGCCATGCCGCCCAGCGAGGTGGAGAAGTGGGCGTAAACGGGCGAGCGCGCGATGGAATCAATGCGCTTCATCTCCAGCGACACCGTCTTGTAGTACGTCAGCAAAAAGGCGTAGCAGAGCACAAGCGGTACCAGCAGAAAGGCGAAGTACGGCGTAACGACGGCGATAACGACGATACTGATCAGGGAGCGCACCGAGATGTTGAGGAACCAGAACAGGTTCATCGGCAGGTTGTTGTCCACCTGGTCGATGTCGCTGGAAAACCGCGAGATGACGCGTCCCACAGGCGTCGTGTCGAAGAAGGTCAGAGTGCCGTTGAGCACGCTATGCAGCAGGCCCTCGTGCAGCGTCTTGGATGCACCGACGCACACCACAGTCAGCCAGGCCTGCTGTCCGAATTTGAGGAGCGCCTGGCCGATGTTGATAGCGGCGAAGACGGCGATGTAGAACGGGAACCCGCGAGACGGGTGGCCGGCGCCGTCCTCGGTGGCTTCGGCCCAGTAGGAAATCCAGTACTGGCTGGAGATGACCACAGTTTCGACGAAGCAGAAGAATACCAGCATCAGGACAAACAGCTTCAGAGACTGACCCGCACGCATGTAGCGTGCGTAGACGCGCCAGTCGACGCTGCCGACGCTGCGTTCTTCCCTCGACATCAGCGGGTTGATCTTGGCCAACTGGGCCTTATCCACTTTGGGCGGGTTCTTCACGCCGTCGTCTACCGACGTCTTGGAGACGGCAGATTCCGAGCGCTGGCGTTCCGCAGAGACCGCCACACGCACGTCGGACACCTTGGCGGCCTTCTCTCCCTTCGAATCGCCATCGCCGCCGCTGCCGCCAGCACCGGCACCGGCACCGGCACCGGCACCGTCAGCAGCGTCCGCGTTGCCTTCGGCGGCGGTGGCGGAATCCGCGTTTGCGTTGCGAGGCGAAGACGGCGACGACGCGGCCTTACCGACCTGCAGCGCCTCGTTGTGGACGTCGATCAGGCGGGAGAAGTCCAGCCCCTTGGCCATCAGCTCCTGGTAGGAGCCCTGCTCGCGGATGTAGCCTACGCCCGCTGCGTCGCTTTCCATGACAACCACGCGGTCGCACAGAGGCAGGAACTGCAGCTGGTTGGTTACCACGAGTCGCCCGCACTTGCGCAGCTGCGCCGAGTTGATGACGTCGTGGAACACGCGAGTTGCCACCTGCGGGTCCAGAGCGGACAGCGGGTCGTCGAAAACGTAGAAGTCGGCTTCGCTGTAGACGGCGCGCGCCAGACACACGCGCTGCTTCTGCCCGCCCGACAGGTTGATGCCGTTCTCGCCGATGTCGGTGGAGTGACCGTCGGGTAGCAGAGCAACGTCCGACAGCAGCTGGCACGATTTCACCACCGCATCGTAGCGCTGTTGCGAAAAGGCGGCGTCGCCCGTGCGGAAGGTGATGTTCTGACGAAAGGTGCAGTTCTCCACCCAGGGAATCTGGCTGACGTAAGCCACTTTCCTGGCCATGGCGATGCGCCCGCCGACGCGCTGCAGCTCCCCGAGCACCGAGTGCACCAGAGCAGACTTGCCGCAGCCCACAGGGCCTACAACGGCCACCAGTTCACCACGGCGGACACGAACACTGACGTCGCGCAGGGCTTGCTTCTGCTTGGACCACATAAAGTCACAGTGGCGCACGTCAAGACCCATCTCCTCGGCGCCGTCGGCACCGGCCTTGCGCTGCTGCTGCTCCTGTTGCTTTCCTGCAGACGCCGCTGCCGCGTCAGCTGCAGTCGTGGCGAGCAGAGGTTTGTCTTCATCCGCAACGCCGGCGGAGGCGGCGGCAGCGGTGTTCGACGCGGCGGCGGCGGCGGCGGCGGCGGCGTCGTCCACGCTGCTAACGCCCAGCGCGTCCGCGTTGTCTTCGTCCAGCTCAAACAGGTGCGACTCGCGCTGCGCACCGCCCTTGCCCGCGCCGCCACCGCCGCCGCCACCGACAGCCGACGCATCAGCGCCGTTTACACCGTTGGCGCCGTCGCCGCCGTCTTGATCGCCGTCGTCGTCGTCGCCGAGCGGGACCCAGCCGGGGCGCCCTTGGACCTCTTCCTGCCCCATGAAGCGCGTCAGACGGCTGCAGGAGACGCGCGCCTCGGCGAACTGCGCGATGACGTTGGGGTACATCATCAGCGGGAACCCCAGCGACGAGAAAACCTGGATGACGGTGAAGATGGTCGAGGCGGTGATGGCGTTGCCGAACACGCCCGAGTAAAACGCCAGCACGACGATTAGAATCAGGCCCGGCGCAGAGGAGAATAGCGAGGTCACGAAGGCCATGTAGAGGCGGTAGCGACGCGTCACCGCCAGCTCGTCCTTCTCGCGCACGTTGGTGATGCGACGGAAGAAAGCGTCGGTCCAGTCGTACATTTTGATGGGGCGGATACCCAGCAGCGTTTCGTTGATCAGACGCACGCGCTTGTCGGCGTGAGTGGCCTGCACTCGGCGCAGCGTCTGCGTCTTGCGCATCATGAAGATCTGAAAGGCGACCACGATGGGCATCATAGCCCAGCCCATGAGGCCGGCCCACCCGACAAAGACCACCAGCATCGACAGGTAGCCGAAGATTTGCACTAGCCCGGACCACAGCACGTGTGCCTGAACCAGGAAGGTGGCGATGCGAGTGGCGTCGTTTTGCATCAGGTTGACGATCTCGCCCGTCGTCATCGTTCCGCGAGCGCTGGGCGACAGGCGTAGCGCCTTGTTGTACACCTCGCTGGTAATGGCCGACTTGACCTGCAGACCGATGGTGTGCGTCGAGTAGAAAAACCAGTTCTCTACCAGAGCCTTGACGCCCACCACAGATACCAGCGCCACCGCCAGCCCATAGCCGTAGAGATCGGACTCGGTGCCCGACTCCAGAAAGACAAGCAGCTGGTTGAGCATCAGCGGCTGTGCGAATCCCAGCAGATCGTTGAGCAGCTTCCACAGACCGCACAGGCCATAGCGCCACCCGAACTGTCGCCGGAGCACCGAGGTCAGCGTGAAGTCCATGGGCTCACCCCGGTAGGTCAAGTCCGTCTCGTCTTCGGCCTCTTGGCGCTTGGCCTCCGCCTTCTTCTCCGCCGCCGCAGCCGTCGCCACTGCCTTCTCGGCCGCCAC
>JACKZZ010002711.1_pt1 | contig 13578 bp, 15 predicted proteins | sample 8027871 | NCBI WGS metagenome assembly JACKZZ01 (sample SAMN15724774, study PRJNA655200) | protist metagenome | isolation source: fluorescence activated cell sorting (FACS) single amplified genomes of... | place: USA: West Boothbay Harbor, Gulf of Maine | collected 2000-07-19
AAGATGAAAAATGATCTTGTAACTAACAATATGCCTAGAGTAACCGCGTTGGCTAAACAAGCTGCTAAAGCAGGGCAAAACATAAACTTAGAAGAAGGTTTAAGAAAAACATTTGACGATTTTAATGGAGAATACGCTTTAAAGTTAACTGAGCTTGCTAACAGCTGGAACCCTGCTAAAAATGATAGTTTTGGTGCTTACATGAATCAGTTATTGCCTTTAAAATATTCTGGTATTTTAGCTAAGTTAAAAAAAGGTGAAAGCGATAAAACAACTAGAATAGACGAAAGCACTACGCAAATCGCAGATGTATCTACGGGTTCATCACTTGATACAGTAGTAGAACCTAAAATAGATCCTCTTACTTTTTTACCTGAAGGCAAGAAAAAGGATAAATTTGTAAAAAGTTTAAATAATGCTTTAAAAAATGCTACACCAGAACAATTAAAAAATGTATCATTTGCAAACCCTATAACATCAGATAAATTGTTAAATGAGTTTGCTGACATGTTTAATCTTTTAACTACTGGTCGTGACGGAAAAGTTAAAAATCCTTTAATTGTTAAATCTTTTAATTTTAGTGATGTAAACAATTTAAAAGATATACAGAGACAAATTATAAAAAATTATCAAAATCTTAAAAACGCAATGCCTAAAGGTAATGAAACTGTGTTTACTAGACAAGGTAGGCAAGGTCCAGTTAAAGAAGGTGGAGGTAGTTTAGCTTTAACAACGAAGTTTTTGAACGAATATTATACAAGATTACCTAAAAAAATATCTAATAACGTACAGTATAAACTAAAACAATTAACTAGAACCGAATGGTTAGCACCTCTAGGTATTATAGATGGTTTAGTAGATCCTGATTATACACCAAGAAAAGGTGAAGCACAAACATTAAAAGGTATGTTTGATGCTATATATAAAAACGTAGCTTCAAAAGCGGCTGATGCTCAATTAAAAGTAGATCAGCAATTAGATACGGATGCAAAAGCTAGAGCAAAAGCTAACGTAAGGTCTGGCAAATCAGATTTAGTATTTAGCGCTGCTCCAAACACTACAATAGGTCAAGCAGAAAGACTTATAACAAACAAAGATACAAGATTTAACTATACTAGCAATATTGGTGAATTTATAGATACTGTAGTTGCTACTAATAAAGTTGCTGAGGCTTTTGACAAAGTATATAGCAAATACAATATTCCAATTAAAGCAAAGGACGCGCTTATACAAGCTTGGAAAAATGTAAATATTCAAGCAAGACTTAAAGAGGTTGAAATGGATTTAGGTAATCCTTTGAAAATAAATCAACAAAAATACTTATACGAAGCTTTTGCTGAATCACAAAGTCAAGTAATTAGAGATGTTTTAGGTATATCAAAAGATGGTTTAAATTATTCTGATACTAACCAAATGGAAGGTATGAATAACACTTTAATGGAAGTGGTTAATTCTTATAGAGAAAATGGAAAAAGTGAAGCGGAAATATACAAAACTATGTATACTATGGCTTCTACTTTTACTGGTTCTTCAAAAATAGGTAATGGAACTTTAGCTTGGAATAAACAAAAAAATGGTGACTGGAAATTAATAAAAAATAAAAAAGCAAAAGGTGATCAAAGATATGATCTATATACTAATGCTGGGGAAATGATGAAGGTTTTAGGTTTAAAAAAACCTAAAGGCTTTAAACCAGAAACAAAAGTTGGACAAACTAAAGATCAATATATAAACGATTTAAGGAAAAACGATAGTAATTTATCTGATAAAATATTAAACAAATCAGCTGATTATGCTAAGAAAAATAAAGATGCTTTTTTTGATTTATTAGATTGGTACAAAAGTTTACCAATAAAACAAAAAGCCATGCATAAAAATGGTATGGGTATGATTTTAGCTAGTTCTTATAGAGGAACTAAAACTTTAATAAGAGAAAGTGCGCCAGTAAATAGTATAGCTGAAACAGATTTTAGTGAGGGATATGGGCAGTATAGATATGAACATAATCCTCCAGCTAGTGTTATGGCAATTCGCTCTGCAGAGTACTTAACTGATAATAAAACTAAAAAACAGTTACAAGCTGAATTTGATAATTTTGGTGTTACTATTATTCCTCTCAGCATGGATGCTGTTTTAGATGAAAACTATCAATCAACAATACCTTTAGGTGCTTATGGAAGATTTGGTAGATATTATAATCCTAAAAACTTTGGTAAGTTTCCATTTGTTACTAAACTGTATAGTAAAAAGAATAATAAATGGGATACAAGAACTTATGGTGATTTAGCTCCAGCTGCTTTTGCAATAAGAGAAGCTGAGCAAAAAACAAAAAATGTATTAAGAAACGGTAAAAAAGGTTTTGCATTGAGCGCGGCTCCAAACCCTGATGTTCTAAATTCTGACATTAATCAAATGATACAAGATACTAAAGGTATTGATGCGGTTAAAAAATTCTCTGATATTGTAGCCAAACGAAGAGGTGCAAGTGTAAGAAACTTTAGATTAATATCAGCTGGAGCTCAAGATTTTAATGGTCTAATGTACGACTTATATGGAAAAGGTAAACTAGGAGAAAAACAACAAAAGTGGGTAAAAGATAATTTAACTAAACCATATCAAAAAGGTATAGCTGAAATAGATCAATACAGACAGGCTTTAAAAACTGATTATGGTTCATTGCTCAAGAAGTTTCCAAACGTTGCTAAGAAGCTAGGTGAAACAGTTCCTGGGACAGACTTTACATATGACCAAGCTATAAGAGTTAACCTTTGGACAAGAGGTGGTTTTGAAATACCTGGTATATCTAAACGTGACGCTAAAAAATTAAACGACGCTGTAAATAACGATCCTGAATTAAATTTATTTAACGATTCCGCTTTATTAATAAGTAAGCAAGATAAATGGGTTGAACCTAGTGCTCATTGGGATGTTGAAAGCTTAATATCTGATTTAAATAATTTAACAAATAAAGTTGGTAGAAAACAATTTTTAGCTGAGTTTATACAAAATGCTGATATAATATTTTCTAAAGAAAACTTAAATAAAATGGAAGTTGCTTTAGGAACTAGCTGGAGGGAAGCGATGGAAGATTCATTGTATCGTATGAAAAATGGTACTAACAGACCTTCTGGTAGTAATAGATTAACTAATCAGTTTAACAACTGGGTTAACAATTCTATTGGTGCTATCATGTTCTTTAACAGAAAATCTGCATTATTACAAACTATATCATCAGTTAACTTTTTAAACTGGTCTGATAATAATCCTTTTAAAGCAGCTTTAGCTTTTGGTAACCAACCACAATATTGGTCTGATTTTGCAACACTATGGAATTCACCTAAGCTTAAACAAAGAAGATCAGGTCTTAGAAAAGATGTTAACGAAGCTGAAATTGCAAATGCGGCTAAAGGTTCTAAAAACAAAGCGCAAGCGGTATTAAGTTATTTACTTAAAATAGGTTTTACACCTACACAACTTGCAGATAGTTTTGCTATTGCTTCTGGGGGTGCTACTTTTTATAGAAACAGACTTAACACATATAAGAAACAAGGTATGTCAGAAATTGATGCACAGAAAAAAGCTTTTGAAGACTTTTCTGAAACATCAGATGTATCACAGCAATCAGCTGATCCAATGCTAATATCTCAACAGCAAGCTAGTACACTAGGTAGATTATTATTAGCATTTCAAAATACACCTGCTCAGGTTACTAGAATATTTAATAAATCTGCAAGAGATTTTATTAATGGTAGAGGTGATCAAAAAACTAATGTATCTAAAATGATATATTATGGTGCTATACAAGGTATGATATTTGCTACATTACAAAATGCATTGTTTGCTACAATACCTGGATTTGATGATGAAGGGGACGAAGAAAAGAAAGCAAAAAATTTAGACAAAAAACAAGAAAGAATACTAAACAGTATGGTAGACACTATGCTTAGAGGTTCTGGAGTATATGGAGCTATAGTTGCTACACTTAAAAACACTATAATGACTTACTTTAAAGAAGAAGGTAAGGATGCGTTTGGTAAAGATCATAGAAACACACTGCTTGAAGCTTTAAACTTAAGTCCACCTGTAGGTTCTAAACTTAGAAAAATAAACAATGCTATAAAAGCTAAAGATTATAATGAAGAGGTGATTAAAGAGCAGGGTTGGAACGTTACTTTAAAAGGTAAAGTAAACTTAAGTCCTTCGTACCAAGTTATTGCTTCTCTTACTGAAGCGTTAACAAACTTACCACTCGAAAGAGCTATAGTTGAAGTAGATGCTATTGTAGAAACATTAGACGCTAGAAACACAACGTTTCAAAGAATTGCATTAGCATTAGGTTATAGAACATGGGATGTTGGTACTAAAAATGAAGAAAGAGATCTTGTTAAGATAGAAGCTAAAGAAAGAAAAGAAGTTGCTAGAAAACAAAAGGTTATAGATGATAGAGCGGAAAGAGAAAGACTCAAAGAAGCTAAAAGATTTGAGGGTAAAACTGAAGATGAAGTTAAAATGATTAAAAGAAAAGATGTTGTTTTTGATCAAACGAGATCTGAGCAGATAAAAGCTTTATTAGATCTAGGCTTAACTAAAAAACAAATTAAAGCTTTAAAATACGAAGACGACAGAGTAAATAAAATAATTGAACTTCAAGATAAATAACTATGGCATTTCACATGAACTCACCATTTCTTAATGGAAAGAAAAAATCTACGTTTGGAGGAACACCTGATTCTACAGAAGAACAGAAAAGAAGAGAAGAAGCTACCGAGCAGTTGTTTAATGAAAATAAAATCACAGAAACAAACAATAAAGCTTATAGAAAAATAAATAAAAGAGTAAGAAAAAACAAAAGAAAAGAAATTAAATCAATCAAAAAATCATGAAATCATGGAAAATTGCCCTTTTTGTAGTGGTAACGCTGGCTGTTGCTAGTTGTGGACCTTATGTAAAAAAACCTATTGCCAGTCACATTGTGGCTGTGACAACAGAGGGAGATACTATTTTAGTTGCTATTGATAAAATACGACCTAATATGTATCGTAGCTATTACCCTATATATAGCACTTATAATTACTATAGACCTTATTATGGTCAACAAGAGTATCAATTTAGATACCCTGACAACAGAGGGTTTAGAACAAGTAACGAAAACAATAATAACAATAATAACAACGTTAAACCTAGACCTATCGTTGAGTCTAAAGACATATCAAGATTAGATGTGAATGCGGCTAAGGTCAAAATGAAAAATTAAATGGCTCAAAAAATTTCAGAGAACACGGAAGTACAATTAGATTTAAAAACAATTGGAATGCTAGTGGCAGGTGCCGTAAGTTTAGCTGCTATGTACTTTACTTTGCAAAAAGATATAGACCTTGCAAAAGAACTACCTAAACCAGAGGTAAGTAGAACAGAATATGATCTTAAAGATGAGCTAGTAAGATCTACTATCATGGACATTGACGAAAAAGTTCAAGACAATAGTGAAAAGCTAGATAAGATAGATGATAAACTGTTCACAATTATAAACAATAAATAAAATGAAAAATCTATTAATAATATGCGCTTTATTGTTTGCGTGTTTTAATTTTGCACAATACGAAGTGTTGCACATTAATAGCGCATGGAATTCTAGGCATAATTTAGACATTAAAGGTCTTAAAAATGCTAAGGTAAAATATATGTTATTAGATGATCAAACACCTTCTTTTAAGCAGCAAATAAAATCTGTGCCAACTATTATCATTTTAGATAAAGATAAAAAGACAAAAGGCTTATGGAGCGGAGGAATTGCTTTAAAATTAAAAGTAACAAAAAAGGAAATACAAGATCATATTGACAGGTTAATAGCCCAAGAATCTAACAAACCCTTGAGAAGAAGTTCAACAAATTAAGATATTTGTAAAAGTGATTTTAAGGGCGTAAATAACAGGAAATCAAGTGATTATAATAATGTAAACTTAATTATTATAAATGAACTTAATTTTATCTTTCTTGTTATTTTTCAATATGTCAAACGATATTGAAACAGAACTGTTAAATGCTATTAATGAAGGAAATTACAACAAAGTAAATTCAATGTTGATAGTAAATCAAATCCATGCTACTGAAACGATTGATGGTAAACCATTGCTAGTCCACGCTATTATAGCGGACAAAGCTAATATTGTTTACTTACTATGTTTAAGAGGAGCACAGCCTTATGTAGATATGTGCGATGAAGGCTACAACGCTATGGATTGGGCAAAGAAAAGTGGAAGTTATTATGCTCGAGCTGAGCTAATAATGATTGCCACACAGTAAAGGAATAAAATAAAAATGGGCACCATACCCAAACATTCCTGTAACAAGAAAGGGAGCTATGAAAATAGCCCCCTTTTTTTATTATCCGTCACAACTAAGACAGCTTTCGTCCATTGCTTGTTCAGCAATATCTCCACGTAACACTGACTCAGTCCGAGTATAGTATAAGGTTTTAATACCTTTCTTCCAAGCTTCAAAATGTACTTTATTAATCCACTTAGGTGTAGCAACACTAGGAAAAGCTAAGTTTAAACTTACACTTTGATCTATATACTGCTGTCGTATACCTGCTTGATTAACTAATTCTAATTGATTAATCTCTTTAAATGTTTTAAATACATCTTTAGCTGGTATATCATTATAAGGGCCTAACATAACATCTTTCAACTCTTTTAATCCTTGTACTGATCCTCCGTCTTTTAAGATTTTAGACCATATAGTTTCATTATTGATCTTAAGCTTTCGAAAGAGCTTAACCAATGTGGGGTTTTTACGAATGAAAGTACCTTTAGCACTTTGCTCAGTAAATACATTAGCAGCCCAAGGCTCGATACCAGGAGATACATTACCACTAAGCTTACTGTTGCTAACGGTAGGAGCAATAGCCCTGAGATGAGTGTTGCGCATACCAGTACCGACACACCAAAGAGGTTCCCCAAATTCTTCAGCAAGGGCCATAGAGGCTCGTTCAGATTCAATTTTAATTTGTGAAAATATTTTTCTAGTTTCATATTGTGCTAATAATCCTTCAAATGGTAGACCCTTTTCTTGTAAGTACGTGTGCCAACCTAAAACGCCTAATCCTAAAGCTCTACCTTTTTCAGCAGATCTTACAGAATTATGAAACCCAACTTTACCTTTGGATCTCTGTATAAACTCTTCTAATACGCCATCTAAGAACCAGATAGCATCATGTATAAGATTTGTATTCTTCCATTCATCGTATCTAGCTATGTTTAAACTAGATAAACAACAAACAAAACTATGTGACTCATCCGTGTGTAACGTAATCTCAGAGCATATGTTTGTCATATGTACTTTTAGTCCGTGCTTTTTGTATGCAGGTGGATTACTCTTGTTTGTATTCCCCTTAAATAACACATATGGTTCTCCAGTAGCTTTACGCTTTTGAAGTAATTGTCCCCAACGTTTTCTAGCTTCTCTATCTCCTGTTTCAACTCTTCGCATAAACTTATCGCCGACCACAGCACACTGGTGGAGGTTGAGCGATTGACGATTAACGTCTCCTTTAGGTTCCCTAATTTCGAGCCACTCTTCAAAATCGGGGTGTTCAATGTTAAGATTAACCGATGCAGCTCCTCGTCGGACAGATCCTTGATTAGTGGCAAGTATAGTACTATCGTATATCTTACAAAAAGGCACAACGCCATCAGATGTTCCATTTCCTTTAATTTTTGCACTAGCGGGTCTGATTTGATTGATACCGATACCTACTCCACCGCCGTGCTTTGCGAGTAACATCATCTCTAGGTTTTTACTACCTATATCGTAAATACTGTCTGCAACATCTATACCGAAACAACTGATTGGCAAACCTCTGTCTGTACCTGTATTAGACAACACAGGGGAAGCTAAACACAACCAACCATTCCATATATATTCAAAAAATTTATCAGCCATCTCAGGACGTTCTAAACGTTTTGCAACAGTTTTACAAACTCTTTTATAAGCATCCCAAGGTGTTTCGTCATTAATTAAATAACCACCACCTATAGTTTTTTTATAAACCTCGGTATCTCCCCAGCTTGGGTAATCAATACCTTTTTTCCATTCATTATTCCACATTTTCAAATTTCTTTTCTTCTGGTTGAGCTCTTTTTTCTACATTTTGTAATTCTTCAACTAATTTTTTCCATTCTTCTTCTCCTATATTAAGTTGAAAAGCCGTTAAAGTACCCTTGGCCATTACATCTACTTGCTGAAGTTTCTGTATTAAACCATTGACAACGTTAGTTAATTGCTCAATTTTTTTCTGCATTAATATTAATTTATTTTCTTTCATATCATTTAATTTTATTATTACCAAACATCTTCAAAATCTTCGCCTTCATTTGCTTTACTATAGTCAGTCGGCCTAATAGCAAAGAAATCAGTGTGAGTGTGACCCCCGGTAAGATGATCAAACCAAGCCATTTTGTCAATTGACTTTTGGTCATATTCGAATTTAAATTTGCCTTCTGCTTTGTAACCCAGTTCTTTAATTTTATCACCTGTACGTTTTTTAATAAAATGTTTAAGGTCATATTCTGTTATTCCTTCAATATCACCCATTTCAAACAACTTACTTATGTAAGTCATTTCTGCATTATGCATAGTTAATGCTGCATCATATACATGTTCTTTACATTCCTCTTTTAAACCTGGAATTTGAGAACACATATGTCTGAATAACTGACAGCCCATTTTACTATGTAATGATTCATCTCTTACAGACCATTTCATTTGCTGACCAACTCCTTTAAGTAGATTACGCATCTGAAAGCTATATAACACAGCAAAAGCTGAGTAAAGACTAACACCTTCTGCAAACGCAGAAAACGTAGCTAATGATTTACCTATTCCTACAGGATCTTTGCCATCATAAGCAACAAGGTTATCAAACCTTTCAGCTGTTGCAGGCTCGTGTAAGAAAGCTTCATAATCTTCAAGTCCTAAAGTTTCATTTAAATAACTATAAGCTACAGCATGTATAGTTTCTTGACTACCAAACATCATGGCCATTTGCTGTATCTCATGTTTAGGAAACCAGCCGACAACTTTCTGTGTCCAGTAATCACTAACTGCACATTCAGTTTGAGCAAAGCCTAGTAAGATATTTCCTACTAGGTTTTTTTCTTTATCATCTAACTTTTCGTTCCAGTCTTTTAAATCGCCTGACATAGGTATTTCTGTGTGTAACCAAAAGGCTTGTGCCTGTTTTAACCACCCTTCCGTGTAGTACTCAGGGTACTCAAAAGGTTTGTATGGTATTCTTTCTGTAAATAATGGTATATTCATATTATTCTTCATAGTATAAGGTTAAACATATATCAAATATTCCTAAATATAAAACGTGATCTGTTCTAAAGTCTCCGTCTTCGTAACTTCTAATTCCAATGAGAAATCCAGGAAACATTCCTGAAGATAACTCCCAACTTGTCCAATCTCCCATATTTAATAAACTTTTATATTGTATTTGTTATGTAAGTTAACTAGATCTTTCCATAGTAAATAACCACGTTTCTCTGTAGTCCATTTAATATAAGTATCTATCTTACGTTCTTTGTATTTGGTTCTAGCAATATGCTTAGAGGCTAGAGGGTTTTTTCGTTGCATTAATTCTAAGGTTTGATCTCATTAATTCGATTTGTTTTATAGTATAATCACAATCTTTTTGGTTTTGTGGTTTAAATAAAGCTATATTAGGTGAGCGTAATGCTATCCAATGTTTAAATAATTTCCATCTTAATGGAAAAGATTCATTAGCTCTACCTTTACATTCAATTACAAAGTCTCTACCTACAAAATCAGGTTTATACTTTATAGGTAGAATCTTTTTACAACCTCTATCTTTATATTCACCTTTACCATTAGCTTGTTTTTCAAAACAAACACCTTCAAGGTCAAAGCCTTCAAGTAGGGTATAAGATACTGGCTCATATTCAGCAACTATCTTAGCCTCTTTTAAAGCTTTATACATATAAAGTTCTAAACCAGATTGGAATTGGATCCCATCAAAGCTAACTTTTTTAGCTCTGACAGGACCTCGTTTTTTAGAGTACTTCTTCATTGTTTACATTTATGTTGTAGTTTTCATCAAAGAAGCCTGTTTTTTCTAAGACTTTTTCTTCGATTTCATCTTGAAGACAACGTCTAGCTGCTTCAATATACAACAATGCATCCATTAATTCCTCTTGTACATCAATTAAGAAACGACCAAGATCTTTTTCTTGACCTTCAATTTCTTGCATCATTGTAGCTCCGTATTTTTTCTGACCTATAAGGCTTCGTTCGTCCATCTTTCTTAAGACTTGTTGAACTATTTTATCTTCTGTTTTAATTCTCATCTTTGACAAATGTTCCGTTAATCATTTTTCCTGTTCTCTTGTTTATAACTTCATATGCTGATTGTATACATGTTTCAATGTAAACACCTCGTTGATGAGCTAAGTTAGTTAATACTACAACCATATCGCCTATAGCATCTATAACTTCTGGTTGATCATCTTTAAGTAAAGCCTTAGCTAGTTCTCCAGCCTCTTCTTGTAGCTTAACATATTGAACCATTACATTACCTTTTTCATATAAGCCTCTATCGTGTGCCCAAGTTCTGATCTTGTTAAACATCATTAAAGTTTTGTTATAGTCAGGCATAGTTAAACCGCCTATTGTATTTAACGGCTTATTGTGAAGTTTAACTTTCTCTAAAAATTCTGCAAAAGCTTTATTATATACATAAGACCTATTGTCATTATACATAGAAACTTTAGCGTTATCCATTATCCAGCTGATTGTTTGTAGATCTAAGTTAAATTCACCGTGAGAAGTTTCCCACTTAAGATCCATATTATCCATTAGATGACCTTTAAGTTTATTCAAAGGTACTGCGAATGTTGAAGTTTGTTCCGTTACGTTTATTTTCATCTTCTTAAAAAGGTTTTTATATTTTTGGTTATCAACTCTATAGCCATAAGACTTTTGAAGTTCTATCTCTTTGTCCGATATATAATCTATATCGTCCGACTGATCAAGAACTTCATATTCACCGGGCTTATAACCCTGAATTAACGTAACACGGTTATTAAGATCACGCGTTACACCTATCTTTTTACCTGGTATGTGGTATAAATAATACATATTATTTTGTTATTTTATCGTTATACAAATGTAAGTTATGTGCGAAATGGTAGTATGTACCTATTTCATATCCTGTCCTCTCTGAGACTAATTCTTGTAGCTTTGAGAAACAATACTGATCATTACAAAAACCGTACCAGAGATCATTAGAACGCATCACAACACACATGTTAAGCTTATTATCAACAACTGTAAACTGAACTGCATAAGTACAGGGCGTATCTTTTCTATACGTGTCCCATTCTTTAGCATCATAAATACTAATTGCTGCATGTCTTGTATCAGGATTATCCTTTAGCTTTGCACAGACATAATCTAATTGGTTATTCCTTTGCCATTGCCAACCGTAGTTGGATCTTACACAGCCTTCACTATCCATCATTTTATACCAAATTGGTGCTTTCTTAGCAATATCTTCCGCGTTAGGATTTCCTGACAGGTACCAATCCCACTCTCTTTCAGCGTATGTAGGATTCCACGCACGATGCTCAGCGAGTATAGTATTCTCCATCGGCTTTTCGATATAGAACCCGACATTAAATAAAGCTCTAGTATTATCAAATGGAACGCCGTCCCACATAATCTTAGGAAAGAAATAATTAAAAGCATCACTTGCTGTTTGAAATTTTGTTTTTGTCATAATAAAATCTATATAATTCAAATATTTTTTGGTTAATCTCTTTGCCATTGTACTGCCTAGGTGACCGCTTTTTAGCTCCGTTAACTTCTACATCTATCCACCAGAAATAGTTGTCACGTTCACTTGTTGCAGCCCATGGAGATATTTTAACTCCATTATTTATACACCAATTATAAGCTTTCATATCTTCATTGTCCCATATAGGAGCTAGAACTGGTATAGCTTTTTTACCCCAAGCCATTTAATCCCAAGGCATTGCTTCAGCTTCTAATTCAGCTGGTTGATGAGGTATAAAACAACCTGACTTATGTTCCCATTTAAAATGAGCTTCAGCTCCGTTCTCACCAAGGTTTTGAAACTTTACTTTAAGTACTTTTGCTTTAACTGTTTTAGCTTCATAATCTCTGTGGACCAATATACCATGATAACTTGCATCATACCATTCGCCACCGCCTTTAATGTTATACATAGTAGGTTCTTCAATTTTTCCATCTTTATCTTTATACATTTTAGTTGGATGTGCTACAATAAATACTAAGACATCATATTTCTTACAAAACATTTCAATCTTAGTTAGATATTCCATCGTGTAACGATTGACATCCTCGGTCTTACAATCAACGTCTCTGATCTTATTAAAAGGATCTATAACAAGACATTTAATACCCTTACGTTTAACTAGCTCAGCACCTTTACGCAATACAGATTCTAATGTATATCTTTCCATATCAATATGAAAAAAGTTATCATTACAATGATCTGCAATCTGATTCCATTTATCTGTATGTATATCCTCTTTACGAGGCATGTCTTGCCAGATCTTACGCATAAGCTTATGAGCATGTAAATAAGTAGGAGCATTCTCAGGACTAGCAAAAGCTGTTTTCCATTGATACTTCTGATTGTAACCTACTACCATCTGATCAACGAAATCTGACTTTCCGCTACTAGGTATCCCAGTAACAGTGATAAACTGACCAGTATAAGTACTAAAAATATTGTCAAAATTAGGTAAACCAATTTGGTAACCGCGTTTGAAGCCATTTCTAACAAAGTCTGTAATTTCATCTTCTATATCTTTAAAAGTTTTAACGTTTTCTAATGGAACAGGTCGCGCACCTTCGATACGTTTAACTAACTTCTCTTTGCCATACTTAATTAAATAATCATTAGCATCCTTACAGTCTTCGAACGTAGTTAAGAAACAAACTTCAGCTCCAAGACGTCTAATAAGTTCTTGTTGTAAAGCTAAACCTGGTTCATCATTATCTACAGCTAGTATTACTTTTTCTTTGTCTTCAAAGTAATCTATACAGTTGTCTAAATAGTCTAGGTTATTAGAATTTAAAGTTGCACCGTTAGGTACTGAGATAGCATTTTTAATACCAGCTTCGTGTAAAGCCAAAACATCCATCTCGCCTTCAGTTATAATACATGTATCATAACCAACTGTACTATTTATATTATAAAATACTTTTTCAGCACCCTTATATAGTTTAAAGTTTTTTCTACCGTCTCTGTATTTAACATTAACTAGTTCATCACCTACTATATAATTAAACTGAATTGTATTCTCGGACTTGCCGGTCTGTGGCATATACTCAGTACCCTCTGTGACCATAAGATCGTCGAGGGTTTTCTGAGATATTCCACGTGACTCAAACCATTTAAAGACCTTAGACGTTATTTGTTTTGGGTCTACAACGTTTAACGCATCTGGACGTAGATATGTCTTCTCAGACGATCCTTTACGTTGATACGTATGTAATTGAAATGAT
>JACKZZ010020645.1_pt1 | contig 13577 bp, 10 predicted proteins | sample 8027871 | NCBI WGS metagenome assembly JACKZZ01 (sample SAMN15724774, study PRJNA655200) | protist metagenome | isolation source: fluorescence activated cell sorting (FACS) single amplified genomes of... | place: USA: West Boothbay Harbor, Gulf of Maine | collected 2000-07-19
TGAACAATATAAAGCCGCAGAAAATGCCGCTGATTTTAACAATCTAATTGAAGATGGTAGCGATGTAATTGTGAGAAGATGGTTAGACAATGATTTTTACGTGCTAAATTTTAATGCCAATTATAAAAATGAGAAATTAAATTTTATCTCTGGAGTTTCCTACAGCAATTATACTGGAGATCATTTTGGAGAAGTGATTTGGGGGAGCAATTTAAGTAGTGGAACTTCTATTCAAGATCGCTATTATTTTAGTGATGCTAAAAAAACAGACATGAGTATTTTTTCTAAAGCAACTTATGAAATGAATGAAAAAGTATCTGCGTATCTTGATCTTCAAGGTCGTTTCGTCAACTATCAAACCAAAGGGCTTACCTCAGACAGAAACCCTTTAGATGTAGATGCTAAATTTAACTTCTTTAATCCTAAAGCAGGTTTAATTTATAAAATAGCCCCTCAAAATAGTGTATACCTTTCCTATGCTAGAGCCAACAGAGAAGCCAATAGAAATGATTTTGAAAATGGTATTTCTTCTCCAGAAATATTAGATGATATTGAGTTGGGGTGGCGTTATAGAAGCGATCAAATTCAATTAAACACTAATATATATTATATGAGTTATAAAAACCAATTGGTGTTAACGGGTGCCATTGACGACGTTGGTGCACCCATTAGAGCTACTAGTGGGAAAAGTTATCGTTTAGGACTAGAAATTGATGCTGATATTAAATTAAATGACCAATTTTCTATAAAATCTAATGCAGCATTTAGCACCAATAAAAATGAAGATTTTACTGCACCTATTAATGGAAATTTACTAAACTTAGGAAATACTCCTTTGTCTTTTTCTCCAAATGTAATTGTTGGAAATATACTTGTATACCAACCTATCAAAAACCTTCAAATTTCATTCTTATCGAAATATGTAGGGAAACAGTTTATGAGCAACTTAAATAGCAACGTTTCTAAATTAGATGTTTTAGACAGTTACTTCACTAGCGATTTAAATTTTGTGTATGAGATCGCAACTAAAAAAGTGTTTGATGCCATTATCATTTCTGGTATAATCAACAATATCTTTGATACAGAATATGTAGATAGAGGGTATTATTATACCTATGATTATCCAGATGGAAATGGAAATACAATTACTGGGGATGGCGCAGGTTACTACCCGCAGGCCACAAGAAATTTTTTGGTAGGGGTCACCTTAAAATTCTAATTTAAAAAATAAAAAACCGAGACAATTGTCTCGGTTTTTTATTTAAAATTTTTCCATTTAGTAAACCCGCCCTTTAAATCATAAATTGAGTCAAACCCATCAGCTATCAATTTTTTTGCTGCCTTATTACTTCTCCCTCCAACAGCGCAATAGATGTATAAAGGTTTATTTTTATCGAATCTAGAACTAACTTTGGTTACAAAATCAGAATCGAAAAAGTTAATTAAAACAGCACCTTCTATGTATCCTTGTTGATATTCCTGTGGAGTTCTTACATCTAATAGTTGTATTCCTTTCTTGAAAATTTTTGCAAATTCTTCTTGAGAAATTAGTTGATGCTGTTTAGTTTCTTGAGCACAAGAACTAAAAGAATACATCATTATAAAAATGAAAAAAACCTTTTTCATCTATTATTTTGAATTAGAACAAGCGGTTGCTTGTGTTCTCTTGATGTTTGTTTTCTTGATAGCTCCATAACCTCCTGCTATATCAATTACCTTACTATACCCTCTTGCTTTTAAAATAGAAGCTGCAATTACAGAACGATAACCTCCTGCACAATGCACATAAAAGTCTTTATTTGTTGGAAATTCTGAAATATGGTCATTTAAAAAATCTAAAGGAGTACTCGGAACATTTTCTATGTGTTCAGCCTCATATTCTCCTGGTCTACGAACATCAAAAACGAAAGCACCTTTGTCTAATTGTTGCTCTAAAACGTTAGCAGAAACAGATGGTAATGTGTCTATTTCTTTACCAGATGCTTCCCATGTTTCAAAACCACCACTTAAATACCCTAATACATTATCAAATCCAACACGAGATAATCTTGTAATTGTTTCTTTTTCCATATTGTCCGGAACTACAAGTAGAATAGGTTGATGGATGTCTTTAACTAAAGCCCCTACCCAAGGTGCAAAAGTACCGCCTAATCCAATAAATATAGATTGAGGAATAAAGCCTTTCACAAATTTAAACTGATGTCGTACATCAATTATAACAGCATCTGTTTCATTAGCTACCAACTCAAAATCGTTTACAGACAATGCTTTTGCTCCTGTTTTTATAACTTCGTCAATAGATTTATAGCCTTCCTTATTTAAAGCAACATTTAATGGGAAATAAGCAGGTGGAGGTAATAATCCATCAGTTACTTCTTTAATAAATTCTTCTTTGGTCATATCTTGACGTAAAGCATAATTATGTTGCTTCTGATCACCTAGTGTCCCAACTGTCTCCTTACTTAAATTTTTACCACATGCAGATCCTGCTCCGTGAGCCGGATACACCGTAATATCATCTGCCAAAGGCATAATTTTAGTTCGTAAACTGTCAAATAATGTTGCGGCCAAATCTTCTTGACTCATACTACTTTTTTGAGCTAAATCTGGTCTTCCAACATCACCAAGAAATAAGGTGTCTCCAGTAAAAATAGCAATATCTTTTCCGTTTTTATCTTTCAATAAATAGGTAGTACTTTCCATAGTATGCCCCGGTGTGTGCATCGCTGTTATGGTAATATCTCCTAATGTAAAAATTTCTCCATCAAAAGCTATATGTGAATCAAACTTAGTCTTAGCATTAGGACCAAAAACAATTTTTCCTCCAGTTTTTTCTGCTAGTGTAAGATGGCCACTAACAAAATCTGCATGAAAATGTGTTTCAAAGATATAACGAATTTTCGCCTTATTTTTTTCAGCCCTATCTATATAATCTTGCACCTCTCTTAAAGGATCTATGATAGCTACTTCACCTTTACTTTCTATGTAATAAGCTCCTTGAGCTAGACAACCAGTATAAATCTGTTCTATAACCATAATTCTAATTTTTTATCTATCGTATGATTGATGTATGTAATTTGCATATTTATTTTGATATTCTTTTTCTCCAGTTTTATAATAATTAACGGCACCATTAACTCTCATATAAAAATGATCTAGAGTAATGATATCTAAAATTTTACCTCGAAATAAATGATCTCTTACTGGACCTTTAACACCAGCAAAGTAGAATAAAATATTTTTTTTATGATAAAATCTAATTCTCTCTTTTAACATTTCTACTCCTGTGCTATCTACTCTATTAATACTTTCTGCATCTAAAACAATGAGTTTTAAGTGAGATCCTTTTTCTTCAACCATAAGTTCTAAAGTCTCAATAAAATAACTAGCATTTGCATAAAATAATTGAGCATCAAATCTAAAAACCAAAACTTCATCATCTAAAATTACTTCATTAAAACGCTCTTTATTTCTATAAAAATCTGAGTCTGGAACTTTTCCTAACTCAGCTACATAGGGTCTAGAAGTTCTAAAAATTAAAATAATTAATGAAAGTCCAACTCCAATCATAATTCCATATTCTATACCAAATAAAAGTGTTGAAAAGAAGGTAATTATGAGAAGCCAAAAGTCTAAGTTATTTGCTTTCCACAGAAATATTGCTTCTTTGATATTTACCAGTCCAAAAACAGCCACTATAATTATAGATGCTAGAACAGTTTTTGGCAAGTGATAAAATAATGGCGTAAGAAACAACAAGGTTAAAAGCACCATCACTACAGAAACCAATGAGGCCATTCCGGTTGTTGCTCCAGATTCTTGGTTGATAGCTGATCTAGAAAAACTTGATGCTGATGGATAGGCTTTAAACCAAGACCCAATAATATTACTTAATCCTAAAGCGATTAATTCTTGATTTGGTCTAAGTTTATATTCGTCTTGTTTAGCCTCTAACGATTTCCCTATAGATATAGTTTCTAGATACCCAACCATTACTAATGTTAGTGCAATTGTTAATAACTCTCTCATTTGACTAATATCCATCTCAGGAAAAGAAAATGAAGGCAAGCCCGAAGGGATGTCTTTTACAATGGCTACATCAGAAAATTCATCTCCAAAATAGCGTATTGTTAAAATTCCTACAACTACAACGAGTAAGGCATTTGGTATTTTTTTATTTATTTTTCTTAATAAAATAATCACCCCTACAGAGGTCAATCCAATTGCTGATGTATGAAAATTATAATCTTTAATCGTAAACCAAATGTCTTCTAAGACATATTGAATTTGATCACTTTGAACAAAATCTACTCCAAATAAATTTCTAAATTGATTAATACCAATGGTTAATGCAACAGCAGAAGTAAAGCCAGAAATTACAGGTTTCGATAAAAAATTAACAATGAAGCCAAGCCTAAATACCCCTAATAAAAACTGAATAGTTCCAACCATAAATGCCAATAAAATGGCTATGGCTATATAACTATCTGAACCTGCTAAGGCTAATGTGGAAACCCCAGTAGCTACAATTAATGAATCCATGGCAACTGGACCTATAGCTACTTGTCTAGAAGAACCAAATATTGCGTACACAAGTTGGGGAACCAAAGCACAATATAAACCGTAGATTGGAGGTAAGCCTGCAATTAACGCATACGCTATTCCTTGAGGAATTAGAATAATAGAAACAGTTATTCCCGCTATAAAATCTCCTTTTAATCTGGAGCTATTATAGTTAGGTAACCATTCTAAAATTGGTATGAGTTCTTTTATTTTTTTCATCTATATGTGACCAAAGAATTAGTGTCTCACCTTAAACAGTATTAAAATAATTCTCCTTGACTTTTCCCTTTTATTCGATTTAAATGTGTGTAAGCCAATTCGGTAACTTCTCTTCCTCTTGGTGTTCTCATAATAAAACCTTCTTGAATTAAAAAGGGTTCATAAACTTCCTCTATGGTTTCACCATTTTCTCCTACTGCGGTGGCTAGGGTACTAATACCAACAGGACCACCTTTAAACTTATCTATGATGGTTGTTAAAATTTTATTATCCATTTCATCCAAACCATATGCATCTACGTTTAAAGCCTTTAAAGCGTATTTAGCAATTTGGATCGTGATACTTCCATCTCCTTTTATTTGAGCAAAATCCCGTACTCTTCGAAGTAATGCATTGGCTATTCTTGGTGTTCCTCTACTTCTTCCAGCTATCTCTATAGCAGATTCCATAGAAATAGGAACATTTAAAATTTTAGCACTTCTTTGAACGATTGTTGTTAATAATTCTTTCTTGTAATAATTTAATCGACTACTTATTCCAAAACGAGCTCTCATTGGAGCTGTTAATAATCCAGAACGCGTTGTAGCTCCAATTAAGGTAAAGGGCTCTAAATTGATTTGAACCGTTCTTGCGTTGGGCCCAGATTCAATCATAATGTCTATTTTATAGTCTTCCATTGCAGAATATAGATACTCCTCTACAATAGGACTTAACCTATGAATTTCATCAATAAATAAGACATCCCTTTCGTCTAGATTAGTTAACAACCCTGCTAAATCTCCTGGTTTATCTAACACAGGACCGGAAGTAACCTTAATCCCTACTTGTAACTCATTAGCTAATATGTGTGCAAGAGTTGTTTTCCCTAGACCAGGAGGTCCATGAAATAAAGCATGATCTAACGCTTCCTCTCTTTGATTGGCTGCTTCTACAAAAATCTTAAGGTTTTCTATGGCTTGCTCTTGACCTGTAAAATCATCAAATGAGAGCGGCCTTAATTTTTTTTCTACGTCCAACTCCTCATTAGAGTAGTTTTCACTTTCAGGATTTAGATGTTCGTTCATATTACAAATATACTAGAAATTGAAGACTGATTTACTTCGTCTTATAAAAAACAAAACACCTTTCCTTGAAGGGAAAGGTTTTTGTTGTTACTTTATATCTCTGCTAAGATGGCTCTTCACCTGGAAGTAAAGGTACAGTTTGGGATACCCAATCTTTTCCATGTAAGTAGTCACTGTTATCATCCTCAGGATCTACTTTTTTACTGTAATCATAAGCCCATCTATGAACTTCTGGTATTTTACCTGGCCAATTCCCATGAATATGTTCTACCGGAGTAGTCCATTCTAAAGTATTCGAATTCCATGGATTTTGACTTGATTTTTCTCCTCTATAAATAGAGATAAAGAAATTTGCTAAAAATATAATTTGACCAATCCCACCTATTAAAGCAAAATAAGTAATCACTACGTTAGTATCTGAAACATCATCAAACATTGGAAAAGCGGTGTTAGAATAATACCTTCTTGGTAGCCCAGCTAATCCAATAAAGTGCATCGGAAAAAATACTCCATAAGCACAAATGATTGTGATCCAGAAATGCCAATATCCCATGACTTTATTCATCAATCTACCGTACATTTTTGGGAACCAATGATAGATTCCTGCATACATTCCAAAAATAGCAGAAACACCCATCACTAAATGAAAGTGTGCCACTACAAAGTAGGTATCGTGAATATTGATGTCTAGAGCAGAATCCCCTAACACCAAGCCTGTTAATCCTCCGGTAACAAAGGTAGAAACCAATCCAATTGAGAATAACATTGCTGGATTTAATTGTAGGTTTCCTTTCCAGAGTGTGGTAATATAATTAAAAGCTTTTACAGCAGATGGAATCGCAATTAAAACTGTTGTAAAAGTAAATACAGAACCTAAAAATGGATTCATTCCTGAAATAAACATATGGTGCCCCCAAACAATAGTAGATAAAAAGGCAATGGCCATAATAGATCCAATCATAGCTCTATATCCAAAAATTGGTTTTCTAGAATGTGTTGAAATAATTTCAGAGGTAATTCCTAGGGCTGGTAATAATACTATATATACTTCCGGGTGGCCTAAAAACCAAAATAAGTGTTCAAATAATACTGGTGACCCTCCTTGGTAATGCAATACTTCACCACTTATGAATATATCTGAAAGGAAAAAAGATGTTCCAAAGCTTCTATCAAATATCAATAATAATGCTGCGGATAAAAGAACAGGGAAAGAAACAACACCGATAATTGCTGTAATAAAGAATGCCCACATCGTTAAAGGCAATCTTGTCATTCTCATTCCTTTTGTACGTAAATTTAAAACTGTTACGATATAATTTAATGATCCAATTAATGAAGAAGCAATAAATATTGCCATGGAGCTTAACCATAAGGTCATTCCTAATCCAGAACCTGGAATAGCTTGTGGCAATGCACTTAATGGTGGGTATATTGTCCACCCTGCTGATGCTGGTCCTGCTTCAACAAATAAAGAAACCACCATAACAACACTAGAGATAAAAAACAACCAATAAGAAATCATGTTTAAAAAACCTGATGCCATATCACGTGCTCCAATCTGTAATGGAATTAGTAAATTTGAAAAGGTCCCACTTAACCCTGCTGTTAACACAAAGAATACCATAATGGTTCCGTGTATGGTAACTAGAGCCAAATAAATGTCTGGGCTCATAATACCATCTGTTTGGTGAGGCCCTAAAAAAGCTTCTATAATGGTAAACGACTTTTCTGGCCATGCTAACTGTAGACGAAATAACATAGACATGAAAATTCCGATGACACCCATAATCATTCCAGTAATCAAGAATTGTTTTGAGATCATTTTATGATCATGACTAAAAATATATTTTGTTACAAATGTTTCTTTATGATGATGTTCTGACATAATCTAACTTTTTCTGTATTCTGTAATTAATTTATAACTTTTCTGCATAAGTAGCTTGCTCTGCTAACCACTTTTTATACTCTTCTTCTTCTTCAACAATAATTTTCATTTGCATACTGTAATGGGATGCACCACAAATCTTATTACAAAGAAGGACATAATCAAACTCATATAAGTCTTCGCCTTTATCAGAACGAATCTTATTAATTCCTCTAGTTTTGTCCATTACTTCAGACTGTTCTCTCATTTCTTCAGTCGTATACTTTGGGGTAAATGCGAACTGAGTAACCATACCTGGAACACAATTCATCTGTGCTCTAAAGTGAGGCATATAAGCGGAGTGTAATACATCTTGGGATCTAAACTTAAACAATACTTTCTTCCCTTTAGGTAAGTGTAATTCTGTCACAGGTTTATCATCTAATGATGCAGGATCAGACATATCAACTCCTATTGGGTTATTAGTCTCATCTATAAAGTTTACGTTTCCTAACCCTAGCGTATTATCAGCACCTGCATATCGTGCCTGCCAAGCAAATTGCTTAGCATATACCTCAATAACAATTGGATCTTCACTTTCATCTATGTTCATGACTTCTGTCCATTGAAATATTCCAAAACCAATTAATACAATAATAACTACTCCTGGGATTACAGTCCAAATCATTTCTAACATATGATTGTCAGCGTAAAATTTTGCTTTATTTGTTTTTTTACCTCTGTACTTGTAGGTAAAATAGAAGATAATAAACTGCATGATAAACTGAACAATTCCTATCAACCAAAAAGAAATATCAAATAATAAGTCATCATTTTCACCCTCGTAAGAAGCTGATTCTGGCAACATTAAAACATTCATTCCAATTAAGCAATAAATCATTAATGCGTAAATAAAAATTCCAAAAAGGATGAAATATTTTCCTTGTCTGTCGTTATCTTTATCAGTGGCGATTACACCTCTTAAATTTAAGATTCTGGTAATCTGCCAGAAACTTACTCCGATTGCAACACCTATAAAAATATAAAATAGAGCTAGCATAATATTTTGTCTTTGTTAATTATATTGATTAATGTTGGTTGTCTTTTTCTGAGTGATGCTCAATATTGAAATAATGAAAATGCTCACTCTCATGTAAGAAAGGATTTCCTTTCGGTACGGGATCAGCTTTTGCAAAAGCACTAAATACCGTATAAATAAATATTCCAAGAAAGAAAAAAGTTGCTCCAATCTCAGGAATACCAAAACTCCAACTTCCTCCAACAGTTCCAGGCATAATCATAATGAATAAATCTACATAATGACCTGCTAGGATCACTAAACCACCAATGATTACAAACCAAGGTCTGCTTTTAAAGTCACTATTGATTAATAGTAGTATTGGGAAAACAAAGTTCATCACTAACATCGATAAAAACAATGTTTTATACTCTGTAAACCTCAATACAAAGTAAGTTGTCTCCTCTGGAATATCTGCATACCATATTAGCATAAACTGAGCAAACCATAAATAGGTCCAAAAAACTGAAAAACCAAACATGAATTTTGCTAAATCGTGTATATGACTATCATTTACTTTTGGTAGGTATCCTTTTGAACGAAGATAAATGGTAACAAAAGCAATTACGGTGATTGCGCTCACTAATAAAGTAGCTAATACGTACCATCCAAATAATGTAGAAAACCAATGAGGGTCAAGTCCCATAATCCAATCCCAAACTGCCATAGATTCTGTAATCATAAATAAAAACAGGAATACTACAGACATGTTATAATTTTTCTTGTATAATTTATATCCGTCATTAACGGTATCTTCTTTGATAGAGTTTCTTCTGATCAGCATTCTATATGCATTCCAAATTAATAAGTAAAATACACTTCTAATCACCCACCATGGCACATTTAACCAAGCTCTTTTCCCATATACTATAGGATCAAAATTTTCACTTGTTTTATCAAAAACACCCTCTCCCATCCATGCAAATAAATGATTAGCATGCATTGCTGTTAAAACAATAATAACAAGCATAATGATCGAGGTAGGAACTAAGTTGGCAGTGATAGCTTCCATAACTCTAAACAATACAATAGACCAACCTGCTTGAGCAACTCTTTGAATTGCGTAAAATGCTAAAACTAATAATGATATCCCTAAAAAGAAAAGTAATGCTACATATACTGCAGACCAAGGTCTATTTTGTAATTGATGAAAAACGTGTTCTGCATGCGCATCATCATGATGTTCTCCATGAGCTTCATTAGCTGAATGGTCTTCAGATTGGTGTGAGTCTTTGATCACCTCATCATGATTTTCTTCATGAGTATCATCAGTCGAATGTGCGCCTGAAGAATGGTTTTCATTTGTATGCAATTGTGATAAATGCTCATCATTTGAAGCAGATCCATGCGAAGCTTCAGCACCATGACCATCTCCATGATCAGCGCTTGAAACCATTTCCATAGCTTCTTCTACCGTGGATGGCGCATTATAAAAACCAATACCTATACCCAAAACCCCTAAAACAATAAGAGCTATTGAGAACATTTTTAATTTACCTGAGAATTGATACATATCTTTCGTATTCTTCTTTTGTACTTATTTCAATAAATCATTACGTAGCTTTCCAACATATTGTACTATTTGCCAGCGCTCGTCATGAGTAATTTGTGATGCGTGAGAACCCATTAGGTTTTTACCATGCATAATTACATGATAAATGCTTCCCTCTGTAATATCTCTGTCTTTATAACTTGGAATCCCAATAAACTTTTCAGCTTGAGACAAATAACCATTACCATCTCCTTTTTTCCCGTGACAAGAAACACAATAGATCGTGTACATTTTTTTACCTTTTTCAAGAGAAACTTCATCTTGAACCAGAGGAGAACTTAATTCAGATTTAGCTTTTTCATAATCTGCATTAGTATCTGCATATTCATAAGGCACATTTCCTCTGGGTATGGTTCCGTTTACAGGTTTCAAATTAGAAGAAACTCCAGTAGCTCCTTTCTCTGCATCTGCCTCATAAGGAACAGCCACATACATGTCTGGCATATATTGGTATTGTCTTTCTCTTTTGTCTGAACAAGAAACGATTGTTACTAAGACTAAAAGTGCGATATTAAATTTGATATACTTTCTCATGAATTAGTGCTTATCTACTACGTTAATTTCTACAGCTCCAGTTTCATTTAATAAAGCTGTTAATTCTTCTTCATTATCATGAAGTTCAATTTCCATTAAAAAATGATCATCTGTAGTTCTTGGATCTGGATTTTCTGCTTTTTTAAATGGCCATATTCTACTTCTCATGTAAAATGTAATTACCATTAAGTGTGCGGCAAAAAAGACAGTTAATTCAAACATTATTGGCACAAAAGCAGGCATGTTTTCTGCCCAACTAAAACTTGGCTTTCCTCCAATGTCTTGAGGCCAGTCTGCAATCATTGTATAATACGTTAACCATATCGCTATTCCTAATCCAGTAATACCATACATAAAAGATGTAATGGCTATCCTTGTTGGTGCTAAGCCCATGGCTTTATCCAATCCGTGAACAGGAAATGGACAAAATACTTCTTCGATATGATGATTTGCTGCTTTTACTTTCTTAACAGCATCTAGTACAACTTCATCATCATTGTAAAATGCGTGAATTACTTTACTACTACTCATGATTATCGTCTCTTAATTTTTTATAACTCTCACCTGAAGACTTCAAGATTGTTTTTACCTCTGCTTGTGCAATTACAGGGAATGTTCTTGCATACAATAAAAATAAAACGAAAAAGAATCCAATGGTTCCTATAAATATTCCTACATCAACAAATGTGGGCTCAAAGCGCCACCATGTTGATGGTAAATGTCCTTTACTCAATACAATGGCAATAATATCAAAACGCTCAAACCACATTCCTATATTAATTGCTATAGATATTAAAAAAGACCATATAAAACTTCTTCTTATTTTTTTTATCCAAAGTAATTGTGGTGTCAAAATATTGAATATAATTAGCGACCAGAATGCCCATGCATAGGGTCCGGTAGCAGAACCTATAGATAAATAGGTGTAATCTTCATATTGAGATCCTGTATACCAAGCGATAAAAAATTCAGTAGCATATGCTACGGCTACAATACCACCCGTTAAAATAATAACAATGTTCATATACTCTACATGTAGACGAGTAATATAAGCTTCTAGATTAGTCACTTTACGCATGATTCCTAATAAGGTCTGTACCATAGCGAATCCTGAAAAGATTGCTCCTGCTACGAAATAAGGAGGAAAAATTGTTGAGTGCCAACCTGGATTAATTGATGTTGCAAAGTCCATAGATACTATGGTGTGTACAGAAAGTACTAATGGCGTGGCTAAACCCGCTAAAACCAAAGATACTTCTTCAAATCGTTGCCAGTCTTTTGCTCTACCAGACCATCCAAATGATAATAGTGAATATATTTTCTTTTGAAAAGGTTTAACTGCCCTATCACGAATCATTGCAAAATCTGGTAATAATCCCGTCCACCAGAATACTAGTGATACCGAAAGATATGTTGAAATGGCAAATACATCCCATAATAAAGGTGAGTTAAAGTTTACCCATAATGAACCAAATTGATTTGGAATAGGTAATACCCAGTAGGCATTCCATGGACGTCCCATGTGAATAATAGGAAATAACCCTGCCTGAAAAACAGCAAATATTGTCATTGCTTCTGCAGAACGGTTAATAGCCATTCTCCATTTTTGACGGAATAATAAAAGTACCGCCGATATTAAAGTACCAGCGTGTCCAATACCTACCCACCATACAAAGTTGGTAATATCCCAAGCCCATCCAATATTCTTGCTTAATCCCCAAACTCCAATACCAGTTCCAACTGTGTAAAATATACATCCAAATCCCCATAGCATTGCTGCTAAAGAAATATAGAATGCTATATACCAGTTTTTATTTGCTTTCCCTTCAATAGGTTTAGCAATATCTTCAGTAATATCATGGTAACTTTTGTGACCTAATATTAAGGGCTCTCTAATGGGTGCTTCGTAATGAGACATATGATATATCTTAAATTTTAATTACGCTTCATTTGTATTTCTAACCTTCACTTGATATACTACATTCGGTTTCGTTTGTAGATAATCTAATACGTGATATGCTCTTTTATCTGCTGCTAATTTTACAACTTCTTCTTCTGCATTATTTACATCTCCAAAAGCTAACGCTCCTGTTGTACATGCATCAGAACACGCTGTGGAAAATTCTCCTGCAGCTACTTTTCTTCCTTCTTTCTTAGCTTCTAAAATGGTTGCCTGTGTCATTTGAATACACATAGAACATTTTTCCATAACTCCTCTAGAACGAACCACTACATCTGGATTTAAAACCATTTTTCCATAGTCGTTGTTCATGTTAAAATCAAACTCATTATTATTAGAGTAGTTAAACCAATTAAAACGACGAACTCTGTATGGACAGTTGTTTGCACAATATCTAGTCCCTACACATCTATTATAAGTCATTTGGTTTTGTCCTTGACGCCCATGAGTAGTTGCAGCAACAGGACAAACCGTCTCACATGGAGCATGGTTACAGTGCTGACACATCATTGGCTGAAAAGCAACTTGTGGGTTTTCTGCTTCAGTTTCAAGAGCGGCATACATATCGGCATCTCCTAGACCTAAACTATCTTTTGCAAATTCTCTAATAGACTGTGAGTTTGGCTCTTTATTATAAACTTCGTTAAACTTTTCTTCAACACCTGAAGAATAGTATCGATCTATACGTAACCAATGCATATCTCTACCAACTCTAACTTCATTCTTTCCTACAACTGGAACAT
>JACKZZ010008249.1_pt1 | contig 13576 bp, 7 predicted proteins | sample 8027871 | NCBI WGS metagenome assembly JACKZZ01 (sample SAMN15724774, study PRJNA655200) | protist metagenome | isolation source: fluorescence activated cell sorting (FACS) single amplified genomes of... | place: USA: West Boothbay Harbor, Gulf of Maine | collected 2000-07-19
ATAAAAAAATATACACGAGGTAAAAATTCCATATCCGTAGCAAATATTTCCCGTAATTAAGAATGTCTGAGTTATAGCAAAACTAGCACTAACCGAAATTGGATATTTTGACATTTCAGCCTTTTCATACCATAAGTAATACATTGCATAAAATGAATTAGGGCCCCAAAACAAGAGGAGGCAAACAGGAAAATACAGTACCTGTCCGAGGAGACGTCTCACCTTATAATAATTTTCAGGATTTGTTATCTTTGTACTACGTAGTTTACCAAATATTAAATATAATGGTAATACTAAACTTATTATAATTGCTAATATAAGCCAAACAAAATCACTGCTAAATTGAACCACGCGAGGATCAGTGCCTACAGTCCCAAGGTGACCAAACGCCTTCCCATCGTTGCAGAAGCCGTAGCGGTCACCTAGACAAAGTGGTAGTATTTCTAATGCAATATTCATGGAATATATGATTACATTCAACTTTCTTATAGACAACAACGGCGGTAATGTTCCATTTAGTACTAGATTGTATGTGACAATACTCATTGCTGTCGTCCACAACCAACTTGCTCGAAAAGCAAAAAATTGAACAGCACCTTGTAACTTACATAATGTGGCATTCGTTGGGTATCCAATGGACATCACAGTTGTACCCAGAAAATCCATAAGTGCGACATTGAGTATCAATATCATGAAAATTTTTCCTTTGACCATCTTTTCATAAAATATGAGCGCTGAAACTAATACCATAAATGATAAGAAACTTGATAATATAGTTGTCGTTTTCCATGTTACCGCTAAATCAATTTCAAATTTACCCATCATGGTATTGTATTCTGCCACCTGTTCTGCAGTCCAAGTCATTGTTGTAGCAGCGTCCAGTAGTTCTTAAACAATCAATAGATTGCAAAACTGAAAAAGCAAATCTAGTTACTGGAAGATTATATAACTGTTACAAATAAATGACTCAATTTCACTCTGATATCTTGGAATCAAATCAGTCATTCAGTCATATCCATATGGCTTGGCATGGATTAGAATGATTAGAACAGAAACCGCCCTTTTTTTGGGAAATAAAAAAAGTTATAAAAAGTGGATTTTTGATAAGTGATGTTGATTACATGCAGTACCCCAAGATTTACCTCCAGATTTGGATTTAAGAATTAACCGGTAAGTAGTAAGCTTTGCTTCTGACGACTTCCGGCGGTTCTGTTGGGAAATTTCTTTTCCTTTACATCCTACTTTTCAAAGTTTGATTTGATTATCTTAGCCATGGCACACCAGTTAGATGTGGAATGGACAGATCCTGCAAGACCAAGTGTGGCTGTGATTGGTACTGTTCAGGACCATCCAGATCTTCACTCCAAATTCACTGCAGTGATGGACCATTGTCGTATAGAACTGGATAAACCAGTTCCTGGTCAATTATCCGCCAAGATTAACCCAGATATTATAATTCGTAGCATGGACGATAAACATTTATTTCGTCAAAAGAAACCATTTAAAGAACAAGGTGGTCGAATGGATTTTCTCAATAATAAATGGTTAAAGAAGCGCATATCGCAAGAATCAGCTATTATAATGTTAATGCCATTCGGTGCAGATTGGAATAACGAAGAATGGGCTACTTATGAACGTAGAGCAGTTGTACGCTATTCAAGTATATGGAATGCATCATCATCATATGGTTATGCATTATTGTTAGTTGTTGTACAAATTGGACAATCTGGTGGACCAGCACATCCAGATAAGGATAGCTTAAATGAACGTTTAGAAAAATTTAAATCAAATATTAACATAGATCCACAATTATTTTTACATGTAAAAGCTTCTGATTTTGATGTAAAATCCATGAATAATGGTACCTTCGGCAGTACTTCTCCTGGGTCTACTGTGGCTGTAGGTATAATGATGCAAAAGTTATATAGATTAGTAAGAGACAGCTCTTTAGCTTATTATAATAACCAAATTAAGCGTGCAACACAAACAATGGAGTATCGCGTATCTCAGGTCAGCATGAGCCCTGGTAACCAAAAAGCAAGTCGAACTCAAGATGTAACTGAAGTGGGAATGATTCGAGGTAAATATTGCTTAAAAGCGGGCATATATTCAGAATACAATGGAAACCCTGACCATGCATTGAATTATTACCGTAAAGCATTTCAAACATTAACTTCTATTATAGAAAATACATCAGAAACTAAACTAGAAGCCACACAATATTGGTGTGAATTTGCTAATTATAAAATATGCAACCGATTATTGCAATTAGGTCAAATTAAAGATGCAATAAAACAATTAGAGTCATTTATGGATGGTATGAAAGGGCATTATACAGATTGCCAAGAATATATATATTTAGGATGGTTATCTAAACAATATGTTACCTTCATAGATTTACTTGATATTACTTACTTACCAGCTGCTGCAGAATCGACTGGAATCAACGCTGATAATACTGCATACCTTAACATGTGTCGTTCACAGTATTATATATCAGCAGCAAAATTAGAAGGACAAAGAATTAAATCATTTGCAAAAATTTTACCTCGTGAAAATATAACAGCATCAACCAACCGAAATTCTATGTTTTCTGTCACTTCATTATTGTTGACACCTTTATACATGCAAATATCAGCTAATGATAAAAGAGAAAAAAGGACATCTATTTTTCGTCATAGAGGTGCTACTGATACTAATGAAATAAATATCATAAATTCAATGGATATTGAATTAGCATTGCAATCAGCGTCACTTGACGATACGACAGCAGATAAACTACTACAGGGTATACCGGGTATGTCAGAAAATGATATAGAAAATAAAGAAAGATTATTAGATAATTTTTCGCAAGTTATGTTATTATTAGATAAAGCATTGGAAACAACACCATTATTACATAAAAGAAGAAGAGCACATATTCAAGCCCAAATGGCTGAAGAATTAATGACACAAGGAAAATTTGATCAAGCTGCTACACAATTAACACCAGCTATAAAGTTATTATGTAAAGAACAATGGATACCACTAGTTATACCATTATTAAGAAAAAAAATGGCATGTGCTATATATTTAGGTAAAGCACAAGATTACTTAGATGCTGCTATGAGGCTGTATGGACTAGGGTCCGGTACCAGTGCACTCCTGCCAAGGTACGAAAGGGACGAGCTGCATCGAGATATATTGTCAACAATGACATCATATGGAAGACCTGAGAAATCAGCTTATATTTTACGTTCTGATAATAGGTCGAGTAGTAGTGGTAGTCTTGCTACAGGAAATATACATGAAAGTATATTTTTAAGACCAGAATTTGGAATGGCGGCTCCATCAGGGACAATACTAGAAAAACGTTTACCAAATAATTTTACATATCAAACATCAAATATCACATATGATACAAATAAAATGCAATTATTTCATATAGATATATCATTTAATAATAAAGAAACTGTAGAAGTAGCTGGACCATCACTTTGTTATGAATTGAAAATCAAGTCATTATTTCAATCATGTATGAAATTTGCTGAAATTGTTGTACATTGGTCTGATAATTTTCTAGTACAACGTGTTGTTAATATTGGATGTAAAGATTTACAAGATTATAGTATAGATGAAGTACCACCAATAGAGGCACTATTAGAATTTGAATACAATAAAGTAGTTACGATACCATTAACACTAGATTTACCAGAATCTCGTGTTAGAAAGGTCATGGGAAAATCGCTACAAGAGTGTTATATTTGTGTGGAAAGCATTGATTTTGTATTACGTAGTACATTTGAGAAAAAGAATAGTAATCATATTGCAATAAAAGATAACGAAAACTCTTTATCCACAATGTTGTCCACTAGTGATAATGCAAACTCTATTCCAAAGGAAGGAACATGCAGCACAACAGCACCAAAAAATGAAAATATTGATATTGTTGATTTTATATTAAAATGTCATACTGTACCTGATCGTATACTACGTAGTAGACGACAGGATGAAGCCTTAGGTATTGTCCCGAAAACTTATAAGGAATATTCTGTAACATCAAGCGTGCGTGCCAGTAGTGGCGCTGTAGGTCCTACTACATCATTATCATCAATTTCACCTACCATTTTAACTCAAGATAATTCTTTATTTCGAGTATTACATATTGTGAAACCACGAGGCCAAGTAAGATTTAATCAAAGACTAATGAGACGCGCCAACAATACTTGTTCCACCACAGTTCATCAAGATGTACCAATATCAAGGTTACATAGCGACTTAGATCATAAAAGTCATGCATCGCTGAAACGGTTAAGTACATCATTTATGACACAAGGTATAAATAAATTAAAGAAAATTGATCGTTTATTAGATGCAGTACAAGAAGAATCCAAGTTGAATGAAATAGGAGAATCTGAAGGTTATTTTACATTATTACAAGGATGTATTCATCGCATTAATATTGCATTTGATACCTGCGGTAATGCTATAAGTAGTGGTAAGTTGTACTTATCGAGTAATAGTGACCCACAAACTGACCCCACGGGTATGGATGCTTTATTTTGGTATCCCAACATACATGAGCTGACAACTACAGGTGCTAATACAGATACTGCTAGTTATCATCCTATTAGAACAAACGACTCCTTACAGCCAGCAGAACCTATATTACTACCCGAGCAAGAACCATCATCATCATTTATTGTACCCTTATTCTTATGCTCATCAAAAACACAAGTTGTAGATGTACGATTAAATATGGAATATGTACCACATAAAACCGCAGTAGAAAGTAGTTTAATAAAAGAATTTATATTACATATAAATTTTATTGATCCAATAGAATGTAAAATTGATTTATCATCAAATGGAAATACACATCCAGCTGCTGCATTAGCATTAGAACGCGTTAATGAAGATGTTGACTTACAAACACAGCAAATGAGTGGTGAACATGGTGCAGTACTACGTGGTGATTTATTGGCTTTAAGTACTACCATTCATTGCACTAATTCCCTAAATGGTAGTATTAATATTACGTCTGCTAAAATAGTCCCAATATCTCCAGATTTTGGAGAAGAACCTATTTTTGATGTTTTAGCAGATGAGGAAGAAGAGAACTGTGATGCTGACGTTGTACCTGTAGTAATCGATAATGATGGGTTCACTTCAGTAGGTACTAGTGGAGACCATTCTGTATCATCAAAATTAGGTCACTTTTTAAATGAATCAACTATATTGACAAAAGGAGAAGCTTATGTAGGGGTTGTAGATATGCAGTGTCGCTTAGGCAAATACGAGCAAACAACAGATGAGCTACTAGCAACACTAGGTTCATCAACATTATCACCAGATAGTACTAAAATTGATAAAAGTAATGGTAAATCGTGTCGATTAGGGGATATATATGTGGAATGGAGTCGTGTTGATGACCGTCTTCTATGTGACCCGTCAATATTCATGGCTAAAGGTATTTCTCCTCCAGCTTCACAACAACATACTACTATGCCATCATTTTCATCTACAGATGATGTATCTAATAAAGAAGAAACAGCTACTGAAGATAATTGTAATAGTATTGACTATTCTTGGATACCAACACTTGGTGCACTATCAGAATCATTAGGGGTGGATTCATTTGTACCATCAGCTAGTGCAGTCTCAGGAAGAGATGATACAAGAGCTTTGAATTTATTTGTAAAGCGTACAAGAGTAAGTACTCGATGTTTTGACGCAAGTACTGTCAGAGTACTAGATAGTCCTTTTACTATTGATGTGATACTTGATTCAAAAGCTTATATTGGTAAACCAATAAAATGTCAAATATATATAAAAAATAATTTGAAAAAAATGGAAAAACTAACTGTGGTGATCCCACAAAATTCAGTAAAGAATCAAAACGATAATAGCACCGATGAATATACTTTAGGTGAATTTCTCATTGCTGGACCTTTATTACAAAGTATAACAATAGTACCTGGTACTACTCATATCGTAGACCTTATGCTTGTACCACTAGAATGTGGGAATGTTAATGCTCCTGAAATCGTGATTTTATGGCCAAAATGTGGCCAAAAAATACATGAATTGAAAAAGTCCATTTTTGTTGCCCCTGAAGCGTATCAATGAGAGGTATACACCTGGTAGCATAGAAGGGTGCCAACAATGACATTGTATACTGTATTACAATGAATGATAGTAAGATATGAATAAACACATTTACCCATATAGTACAAACACCACTCACATCTCCTGGTTCATTTAGTCCGGTTATTACACCATATTTTACAAAAAAAGCTCTAAGTAATGAAGAACATGTTATTTATTTTGAAATATTCAATTTCATAGAAGAGAAGAGTCGATCAGATAAACAGAGAATTGTAGTCTATACATAATGGTTTAAGCGAAATTACTTATATGGAAGTATGTGTTGCAGAGGGCTCGTTCTCAAGTTCATTAATTTAAAAATATTTTCATTCTAAATCCATAGTACTCTTGCCATTAGACACAAATGCCACTTAATCCACACGAACCACTACAACAGGATAGACAATCAGTGCAAATTAGACATTCCTGTCCTGAAGGAACACATTTATCGTTGTACTGCACCCTCAGTCATATCAACTACGGCGGTAGGACTAGAATAAATAACAGCAATACCTTGCGGTGAAAAGGGGTAGTCTTTGCCAGAGAAGGGATTCTCGTTAACTACTACACCCAATGCCAGCAACTCTTTGTAAATCCTCTCAACAGACTCAGGGTGGGAATGTAAGCAACCAGATGAATTTGGCATGGAAGAGTCAGGCGTCCACACACCTGTGGCTTCTGTAGTCCAATTACCTGTGTGGATAAGCATACCGTCGCGAATATTTGGTGTGAGCCATGCAGCGTTTCCTTTAAGACCTCTTACAATACGGTTCACTGGCCAAGGACCATACAATTGAGGATTTGGTTCTGGTGAATTGAGATCAATCTCAAATATTCCTGTGACAGTGTTTCCATTCGAGGTAAATTGATTTAATCCGAAATCAGGTGGTGTGGAACCAAAATCAGGCCATGGCCAGGCGCCATTATCATCTCTGTGACCATGTGCACGCACAGGGAATGTCATGATAAAATTATTGTCTTTATCAAAGAGCGTAGCAGTTACTTCGACGCTTCTATTCGATGGCACTGGAATAGAGATTTTGTAAAGGTAACCTAAGCTTGCAGCAGTAAAACCGTCATCTTTGATTCCATCGTCACTACAGCAGTCTAATAAAGCTTGAGCGGTGGCAGAATCTAAAACCCCATTGACAGTCAACTTATGGACAGTCTGAAAAGCTTGTATTGCTTGATTTGTGGCAGCATTGAAGGTTCCTTGTACAGCAAAACTTTTGGGATAATAAGCAGTACTTGAGGGATCATTCATCAACAAATTCTGTGCAATGATGACAGGATTACCTTCCATTTGAGGATTGTCCAGACAAAGTGGCATCGTCCAAGGCAGAGGCATTGCAGGCGAATCGTAGATACTATTACATTTGCACACAACAGCACCAACCAATACACTAAAGACCAAAAGCAACAACAAAGGCTGCATATTCAACACAATTTTATTCAATGAATAACGGGTGAAAGCAACAAACTCATCCCACAGTCTGAAGGACGACCGTACGACCGTACGTTAATCGGAGTTAAGTTCAATCCGAGGATGCTCATTGAGTCATAACTTAATGTTTTGTGTGTGTATTAATAGATTATAATGGAATTTCCTAGAGAATTGCAAGTGGCACCAGAGTCAGAACCAATGAAGCGAGATCTGGATGTGTCCTCGACAGTGACAGTCAAAGCTCTCACGGAAGATCTCCTCACAGCAAACAATTCTCTCGTAGCTGCAGATATAACTCGAGCTTACAACGATGGCGCTGGTGCCAAGTTCTGCTGCCTATGTTGCCCATTATCCGAGCATGAAAGCGGACAAGGCCTGATCAAGTACATGGAGGCGAATCCGTCTAGGATACCATCCTGGGGAATTGCGGTCGATAACGATGGAAGAGTGCTGGGCTACGTGGCAATGACATTCCACCCAATGCAGCCTATGGACGGCTTACACACAACCAAACCTGGAGAAGCATATATCGACCATGTGATGGTCAGCGCTGCCGCAAGAGGTAGAGGTGTTGGTTTGCTACTTTTAGAATGGGCTGAGGCTCTTGCCCGTGAGCACAATAGCACAATCTTAGCATTAGAAGTATTAAACGGGAACCCGGCAAAACGGCTGTATGAACGATTTGGTTTGGTAGTCCAGCCTGCAGGTCCATGCTCCCGGTACTGTATCTCACCTATCTTCATATGTTGTTTTGCTAGTCTTCCCTATGGATGTTCACACTGGGGGTCAGTTCTCATGACCAAGAATCTTAAATCGAGCGATTAAATAATTTTGATGTTTGATAAAGTATGTATGGACAGTTTTATGTCGGAGAGGTTGGAGAGTGATTGTAAGTTTACAGTGTTGATTGGGTGCATTTGTATGCATGTATGCTGATTTTCTTTTGAGTGATTAGAGTACCGTTAGCCTACAGGTGGGTAGTTTATTTTTGTGGCCCAAAAAACTTTGGATAAAATACCTCCATTTCAAGAATTCTTAACCTTCTATGATGATCAATTCTATCTATGGTCTTCTTTTTTGTTTAAGTGTGCACGTGCCTGCCTGCATGCCACGATCGTACGGAAACTCGACCCCATCTTGTTATCCTTCCTCATTCAAACTTACGACTAGATTTAAGTATTTATGGAAACATATTTGTGTTGTTGAGATATTGTAGCACAATCCTCGCAGTTGATGAACTGATTCACGGGGTTTAAACCATTCTGAGTATAGATTCGATTTCGAGTTTGACAGCCCGTGTTTGTGGAGATTATGCATAGTTCAGACGAGTTGGATAGCTGCAGGTTTAGTAGCAGTGCTATAAATGTAGATGCGAGTATCGATATGCGAGCTCGTGAAGAATGGCTGCAAAGTGAAGGATTAAAGGTAGAGATCCGCCATCTTCAAAAACTTATCGAGTGCCCTGTGTGTATGGAAGTATTGAATACACCAGTCCAACTTCCTTGCATGCATAACTTCTGTCATGCATGTATACATGAAGCATTAAATCATAATAAGATATGTCCACTATGCCAAGCAGATACGATGAAGCGTCAAATAGAACATGTTCCAACTCATATCGTAACTCGCATTCAAAAAATTGCTGATTTAATTCAATCATTAAATGAAGAGCCATCATGTGAAGAATATGCTACAAAATTAATGGAAGAAGCACGTAAAAAAGAAAGTCAACAATGGAAAGAGAAAAGACGACTACGACGTGGTACGGATTCTATTTCATCATCATCGAACTCTGCTAATGCTGCTGCTGGTACTGATGCAGATACATGTTTACCAGCTGCAAAATTGCAGCACGTAGCAGAAGCACAACTACAACATGATGAACAACGCGCCCCCATAACAGACACAGGGGAAAGAATAAGGAATGAAGAGCATAACCGTCTAATACCATGCTCTTCATTAGATCAACAGATACCAAATAGCCATGATTTATCTACTGCTCCTATCAGTACCACAGATAATAACAATATATCATCAGAATTCAAACCAGGTGATGAAGTTGAAGTTGCTGACAGATGTTGGGTAGGTATCAACCGACCAGGAGGACGTGCGTGGGTGCAACATATCAAACATGAAACATTGTCACCACAAAGAAAGCAATTACAACAGAGTGAATCATCTAGTGGTTCATCAAGCAATTTAGAACATAGCCCATTTGATGGCCCATTTTATACTGTTAGGTATGTACTTGATGGTAGAACTGACAAAGACATACCAGCATTTTTTGTAAGAAATGTCCCAAAAGAACAAGAAAGTCGACCTCGAAGGTCACGCATTATTCAGAATACACATAACGATACAAAAGTTAAAAAAATGGTTGTAGATAGTAGTAGTAGTAGTAGCATGAGGAAAAAACGACCACTTGGTGACTCCACTAACCAAAAGCACGCTCATACGGAACATGACATTGCACCAACTGTTTCAAATGGCGAGATAAAACAGTCTGCACAAGATATGGAAACTACTACAATGCATGGTAGTACTATAAGTAAAAAGACCAAACTGGAACATTCTTTAGAAGAGAACATATCTTATAAATCTCTAACACATATACCAAGTACTAGCGAGTTTCTTCCGGTCACGAAAGTAACGGTATCTACAAGTGAACCCAAGGAAATGATTGAAAATACTGATTGGCTCACAGCCGATGAAGCTACAAAAGTGAATGGACCTATGGACAAATTTCTCCAAATTACTACCAAGGAAAGAAAAAAGAGTAATAAGAAAATTACAATGAAAACAAATAAGGCTAAGATTGGGACCTCAACTACAGTTACTTACAATGCTAGCTGTAGAGAGATTGATACTTCTACTTCTCCAATATACATATTATGCACGAATTTAGACGACAAAGATGACGGTTACAAAGCTTCATTCATGCAACACTTCAACAACAAAGGAATCGTTTGTATCGAAGAACAAAATTTCAGTTCAAAAGTGACTCATCTCATCGGTGGTACAATGAAAGAAAAAAGTAAAAGTACAAATTCTGCTGGAACTAAGTATCTTCTTAAGACTAGAACTATGAAATTTCTTCTTTCACTTATGCACGGTATACCAATATTGAGTGCTGACTGGTTAAAGGAGTGTGTATCTAGAGATCAAATTATCCCACCTAGTCATTATGAAGTTATAGGTGTACATAAAAAAAGTAAATTATTGCATCGCATGAGTGTTGCACGCACTGATATTGCAAAATATAAACATAGCAGATTATTTAGTGGTATTAGAGTATGGCTCGCGGGAATGTTCCCACTGCCTGGGCCAGCAAAAAGTGACCTGCAAGAATTACTAGCAACTGGTGGAGCTAAACTTAGTATGTCCGCCAAGGAGCTACTAAGACATATATCACCCGCGGCAGTGACAAATCATGGGAAGAAGAACAACATGATGAGTAAATTAGAACTTACAAGTTCAGGAGCTACTGATAAGGTACAAAATAGTAACCAAGCAGCACACTTGACTATATTTGCAGGTATGAATTCACCAGAAAGTAGTCGTGATAGCTTCCATAGTACGGTGAGTGCCTCTCACCCATCACATGGCTTATCACATAATATTGTTGTATTGAATGAAGCAGACGTTACTATTGAACAAATGAGACTGAATCCTATACATTCTGAATTATTCACAGCCATTGATAATGGTGATGTGCATATACGGTCCTTTTTATGGGTACTTAATGCTGTTACAGACTATAACTACTCTATTTAAGTATAATGTTATCGTAAAAGAAACGGGGATGAGAGACTGACTGAAAATATATGTGCTTGCCTTTATTCATCATATATTATAAAAAACAAATTATACAAGTGTAAGTTATATATAAATACATGTGACTGATCAATGACTATTGTGTATTGGTGCCTCGGGCTGCTCACTTCTCAGCTTCCGCCATTTGTTTACCTGCATCTCCACCAGCACAATTAGGAGTAGAATGCATTTCTGCTTCACCAGCATTCCATTGCGAAGGTGTTTTGGCTTGAATACTTAATGCATGTATTCCACCACCTGCTGCCCCATGTTTCAGTTCTTCTTCCAATGCCCCATTCACTAATCTATGTCTTGCAAGCATTTTTTTATTATCAAATACTGTCGATACAACGAGTACTTTGAAGTGACTTTCTGCACCTTTGGGAACGTTATGTTTGTAAGATTCATTGACTACTTCGAGATGCACAGGCTCCAGGGCACTGGTGAGTTTGTCAATGATTTGCTGCTCCATCTCTTTACCAGAACTGAAGTTTCGTCTCGTCAAACTTACTCGAAACAAACATCGATGAAGAAGTTTTTGCATAGGGTATTACTTCACTCCCTGTTTGCGATTAACACGAGGGATTTTAAAGGAAAATGAACTATTTGGAAAAATTTTGTGGCCGGCTTCCGACTTACATAAATAACATTTGCATTAAAATAACGCGAAGAGCATTATTTTAAAAGTAGTAGGTAATCTTCAAGAAAATCTGTGTGTTGCTATTTTATTTAGATTTGGTGTTTTTTGATTTGTAAAGAATTTGTGTCTTGACAGACAGATGTCTCTGGTTGATGAGAATTCTTTACCGCATTGGACTGACGCAAAGTCAGGAATATTATATTGCGATAGTAGATGCTTTTCATGTAAGTGCTGGAATCTCAATTTTTTAAATAAGGACGGAGAATTCTCTCATGGAGCACAATATGATAAGGTCACAAATGATAAGTACTTAGTCATGGAGACAAAGAATGATTTACCAGCGTGTCTTATACTTTCTATTACACCATGCTTCTTTATTCATTTCGCATTTATGGCATGCATCATTCCCAATATTGTAGAAGGTATAGTACTATATCGTAGACAAGATCGTCCAGAAAATGGTGTCATGGTAGAAGTGCGACATAAAGGAGTTTGCTCTGGGAGTGTTAAGTCGAGACGTGATAATGTCACGTCTCTGAAAGCAGAATTCATAGAAAGTAAAGGAGTTCTATATGATACATGCGAGGTTGAACTTTCATTTGGGACATCTGACGGTAAACCGCCATTAGTAGTTAAATATCCGATTAGTCCTATATCAACCAATGATCCGCTACGCAGTGACACAGATTATAAGGCTTTCATAAATGAATGCCAAAATGTTATTACACCTGGAAGAAAGGTAGCAATGTTGTCAGACCAAAATACAGCACCAACAACTGCACCATTTCATCATATGGCTATGGATAGAAATATGGATTTAGAGCCTGTCCAATATGTAGAAGCTGTTGCTGTACCTAGTAATTCTCCACCACTAACATATACAAGCGTAACTGGACAGGCCGTCCCACCTCCACCCCCGCCTGATTATAATGATATTAGCAAAGGAAATACAGCGTCATTAGCTACAGGTAATGTATCACCACCTCCGTACAATGCGGCTACTGCACCACCTCCGTACAATGCGGCTACTGCACCACCTCCGTACAATGCGGCTACCAGGTAGTTCCACACAACACATATATGGCTAGGTAGATGCACGCTTTGGTATGATTAGGAGGAGTTGAGTTTCATGATTGAAGCTGCTGTTCTGTACTACTTTAGCCTATTTGTTATTTTCAAATGTACAACTATACACTTACTTCTACTACTACTACTACTACTACTACTACTACTACTACTACTACTACTACTACTCCTACTACTATTATTATATTATTTTAAAACGTAACGGCCGCTCTGCGGGTTTGCTCGCAGCGCCACATTGAAGCAGAGCTGAATATTGGAATATATTTGTTAACTTCACTCTTCATTCTTTGCATAATACATTCTGATATCCATACTAAATTTCTTATTTCTTGTTCTTTTAATTTAAAATATGAATAAAATACAGCAAAGTGGCATTGACCTTCGAACGCAAGTTCTAATTCTTTGACATCATTTTTATAAAATTCATCATCTATGCTAAAGTCTTCATTACTTGATGTTAAAAACTT
>JACKZZ010013397.1_pt1 | contig 13576 bp, 16 predicted proteins | sample 8027871 | NCBI WGS metagenome assembly JACKZZ01 (sample SAMN15724774, study PRJNA655200) | protist metagenome | isolation source: fluorescence activated cell sorting (FACS) single amplified genomes of... | place: USA: West Boothbay Harbor, Gulf of Maine | collected 2000-07-19
AACAACACCCCCACCCGTCCTCCAACAGCGTCGTTGAGACCGGTAGTGCGAAGGGAAGCTACTTGATTAAACCGAAAAACTCCGCGGTCTCCCGGCCCCAAGCGGACCGGCAGTACTTGGAACAGCAGGTTTACGGAACAACTAGGGGGACGACACCACAGTCAGCCCACAACAATAACCTCGCGACCTCAACTCCGAACCGCAATCCGTATCCTGTGCAAGAGTATCGTACTCGTAGTGATTGCAACCACGCATTACAAATCTTTTCCTTGAGGTAAATCCGCATTACAAATTGAATTTCTCATGCTGAGAAAATTTGTAATGCATTTCTACGAGTGCTGCGATACTTTTGCAATTCATAATCCGTATGGCACATCCAATTCCTACGCCGACGAATTTAGTCAGGAGCAGTTACTGAACCAACGGTCGCCCTCTATCGCAGCGGGGTATTCCGTTACCAGCAACCCAGGCGTGGGCGTTAATATATCATCATCAGCAGCAATAAATAACAATCCGGCGGCGCTTGGAGCAGCTGGCGGTCCTGCCACACCCTCGCAGCAGCTGCAGCAAATGAACCTGATAGCACACACAACAGCCGCAAGCAACAGCCGGAACACCAATAATTATCCGTTCCACGCGGACGATAGGAGATCGGACTACAATTTTGATACCAGAACGAACAAATCCGAAAATAACCACCCGGGGTCGCATATGATCCGCAAAAGTATCGCACTCGGTGTATATCAATACAAATTCAAATTAGCTCAGCATGATAAATGGAATTTCGCATGCTGATTTAGCTTGAAAAAGACATTTGTCTTGCATCATGACTGCAATTACTACAAGTGCGATACTTTTGCACAGGATATCGCAGATCCAATCGCAATTAGAAACCCAGTTGCAGCGGGTGAGTGACGATAACAATGAGAAGAGCAGGAAAATTGCGGAGTTGCAAGAACAACTGGCCCAGATGAGGCAGCAGAAGGAATCCGAAGTCGTGCAGCGACTCCGGAAGGAGAGCGAATTGGCGACGAACGAGAAGGAAACGGCAGACGCGGTGAAAAGTAATGCAGAAATGGCCCGCGTCATTGAGGATCTGAACATGAGGGAGAAGGCGCTGAAACAAAAAATATCTACGATGGAAAAGGACATAGAACAGCACCACCAGAACATGGCCGCTGTTGCAGAGGGCAGAGCTTTATCGAATGCAAAAATGTCTGGGTCTGGAAGATTGTAACTTGTGATACTACATCTGGATGATCGTGGAAACATTTGTGTTGCATGAGTACCAAAAGAGGCACACTTTTAAAAAAGTTTAGAGGCAGTTTCTCATGCAGGAGCGGCATGACAGATAGAGATCTCACAGAACCTGTCATCGTCATGCTAGGCCGTGCATGGCAGACCGCGTGGATCATGAAAAACCTGCATGACAAATCTACCAATCTTCCAGAGGACCCAGACACTTTTGCATTTGATAAGCTTCCCAGGCTAAAGGACCGGATATATCGGACTACGCAGGGGAAACGGAGACGCTGGAAATGTATCCTGTGCAAAAGTATCGTACTCGTAGTAATCGCTATCATGCATTACAAGTTTTTTTCTTAAGGTAAATCCGCATGACAAATTTTATTTCTCATCCTGAGGAAATTTGTCATGCATTTATTATACGAGTACGATGCTTTTGCATTGCATAAAATGGTACGAGACTCAATCAGTGGTTGCTTTCGAATGTCGTAAAAGTTAAAGTAAGTCTTTGAGATTCGGATCATGATTTCTGGATGAGAATAAGAATAACCAAAGCGGCACAATTTGTAATGCAAAAAAGCAAATACCGCAGGTGGAGCAATTCCTTCGTGAGTACGACGCCAGCTGCAAGGCTGACGAAAAGAGCACCGCAAAACTTCTCCCCGACAGGAGAAGTGTCCCTTATGCCATGCAGGTCGTAAAGTGGACGACCGAACAGAAGCAATTCCATAGCAATGGCGTGTATGCATCGCAAAAGTATCGTACTCGTCATGAGAATTGCATAAATAATACAACAATTTTTTCAGAAGGACAACGAACTCGAACTTGTAATGCGGAATCAAGTATAGGAAAAGGAAACTACGCAGCAATCTTCGACATACGAATGCGATACCTTTGCAGACTACTTGATAGCGTAAGCAGGTTTCACCGGCACCTGCTGAGTTTAGCACAGGAACGGATTATGGAGCTGTTGCCCTTCGAGGAGCAGGTAGAGGTGCGCACGGTTGAAATCGCGGAAACCAACAGCATATGCATTGCAAAAGTATCGTACTAGTTCTAGTATGAATTGCATTACAAATTTCCTCAGAATCAGAAATAGAATTTGTAGTGCGGATTTACCTTAAGAAAAAGATTTGTAATGCATGACTGCAATGAATTACTACGAGTGCGATGCTTTTGCAGTTCATACAGCAAACTGGCCCAGAGCTTCGAGAAAATCCGGTTTCTGACGAACAAACTGGAGGAAAAGAAGATGGAATATATATCAAATGCAAATATGTCTGGGTCTGGGAGATTCCAAGATTTGTCATGCAGTTTTTCCAAGCTCCCCCACGTCTGGAATGCAGGGCCTAGCATCACAGGTTCTGCAGCTCCTTGGTGATGCGTATTCTACATGAGAAATAATGCCCTCTCAGCATGGCCAGAAGTGGGCACCTTTTGCACGTCATGCGTCACAGATCTTTGTAGGATCCGAAACACGCATCACAAGTTGCATTCAAGAATTACAATTAGGCACGTCTTCTCTATACCTAGGTTCACACTCGTCCCCGGTATGGTCATTGCCCCCATCGAGGCCGGCTGCTGTGGCCCCCGTGCTGGTAGATCCTGCTGTATGCGTTGCAAATATTACTCCTGGATGTCATGGGCCATGCAAAAAAATGTGCACGAAAAACAAGAACTTGAATTTTGCGTTTGTCCAGACTCAGACATATTTGTGATATATTTGCGATGCATATGCTGAAAGCTGGAACTCGACCTGGCTCCGCCGATCTGCAAAAACGGGCTCACTTCCTCCGGCCGTTCGTTGGAAATCTGCACCTGGCGGTTTTGCTGGTAACTCAACTCGGCTTGCCGGTGCTGCAGTTCCTGCAGTTGTCTCTGTTGCTGCAGGGTCTGCTGCAAGTCCCGCTCTCGTTGCTGCTCCCGCTGTTGCTGGGGAGAGATGAGGTAGGACTGCTCTAATGGTACTGCAGAGCCTGGTCCTGGAACACTACCTGGTCCGGTCGCTCGTGGATTAGCACCAGCACTTCCTTGTGCACCACCTGCAGCCGGCTGCGTCGTGTCTACGCTGGACTTCAACGGTAGCTGGGACAAATTTTGCTCCGTAAGGGGGATCACATTCGCCATGACTCCAGGACCTACAGCTCCTCTTGTTCCGAACGAATTTGAATTCACCGAGTACTGGGCGACGCTCGGCGCCGGCGAAATTTCGCGGTTTATCCACTGCAAAAGTATCGCACTCGTATAAGTGCAAGTCTCGCATTACAAATCTTGTTCCCGAGGCAAATCAGCATGACGAATTCCATTTCTCGTGCTGAGCAAATGTGTAATGCAATTTATACTAGGTGGACGTTACAACTTTTGCACCCCATACGGTTGGGTTCCACGCTGTATTTTAACTCCTCTTTTGCAATCGCCAAGTACTTCCCCCGCGACAGATCCATGATTTCCTGCAGCACTCTCTGCATCTTGTTATAGCTGTTCACGTCTTCTTGCCACGATATCCTGCTGCAAAAAACCTCCACCTGCGGGCGCACGCACGAAATTTGTAACGCGGATATGAAGACGATGAGCCTTTCGCAATATAATCGTGCAGTTTATGCAGCATTGCAAATTTCGATGCAGTGCGAGCGAAGATGATTATGCAAGGGATACGTGACACCTGGAACCGGAGCAGCATCTCCTTACTGAAGTAAATCATGGACTCTTCAAAATCTCGCTCCAAAATCCCGGCCGAGTTCGCCAAGTACTCAAACTACCAACTGCAAATATGCCTGGGTCTGGGAACTTGTGATGCAACTGCAAGTCAGGGAACAATACGCACACTGTAATTTACTGCCAAGCATGACAAGTTTTTTCTTGGTTCTGAGTTGCGTACTCCGCATGAGAAACTTCGGTTTTGCATGACAGGCAACAGATACAGAAGCTCTTTGCGCCCACGCAATACAGAGTTCAGATCAGAGTCCTGCGAGACTAGCATGACAAAGAAGTCTCGCAACCTTTCCAGACCCAGACATTTTTGCATTTGATACAAACGTGCCTAGCACAACCGCGAGAAAAGCCGGGTACTTCTCCTTCACGAGAAAGGACACCACGTGGTTATGAGAATGCATAATTCTCCCCCCTCATTTGTCATGCAAAATCCAAAACCCTGTCGCTGCCCTGTGGCACTGTTTGCATGACAAATTTCGAAAGCGGCCCAAACAGCAGTACTACAATAGGTACATAGATTTGTCATCTACGTACAGGCTCCAGGGTCGTTGGCGTTTGTATTGTTCCTCATGCAATACAAATGAGGGGGAGGGGGCGTTGTGCACTCTCATAGTGGTGACAGGCGTTGTCAAACCCAAACCAGTGGACGAAGAGGGTTGGCGTATGCATTGCAAAAGTTGTTGTATCGCACTCGTTCTCGTACTAGTTGTACTGCATGATAAATCTGTCTCCCAAGGTGAAGTAGCATGACAAAGAACTCCAGTTTTTCTTTTTTCATGCTGAGCAATTTTGTAATGCAAGAAGTGCAATAGTACCACTTTCGCAATTATGCATAAAACAACCCGTTCGGCAGGATTGACAGCGTGTCCACCTTCGGCTGGCAGGACGTGAACCAGTGATGGTGGAGTCTGGGTAGGTGCTTGTGGAGCAGGTTATTCACAATCAGGACCGCCTCGTGAATTTTCGGCATGCCATCCCGCCACATATCGCCGCAGTTACTCAAAAGCGTTCGGAAGTCGTCCAAGGGGGAGGTTTATGCATCGCAAAGTATCAATCACAATCTTGTTCGTCAGTACTATTATTCACTGCCGTCATGCGTCACAGCTGTCTTGTCAGTGCCTCGCTCAGCACCATGACAAGTTGAGATATCTGAGCGAAGAACCTTATGCTTATGCCACGACTTGTCCTTAGTACTAGTACACCAACTATGTAACGTTTTTGATACATAAACCGGGGAGAGCGTGCATGGAAGAATGGCGGTAGACCAGGACGGCGGCGACCTTGTGTTGTTCAAACAAGAACGGTACGGATTTTGCATTACAGACTCCGCATCTACATCAATAAGTGGAAATGGAATGCATGACGCTTCAGTGGTCCAGACAACCCGGGTGGGTCATTGAAAATCACAATCTGTGGTCTCAACGTGGGAAGAAAGATGAAGAAAAGCATCTTTTCTGGTGGAAGTTGCAGAACTGAACAGTACCTCGTGCATTCCCTGCGTGTAGCCAATCGTTGGGAACTCCCTCGACACCGTTAGCTATCAAATGCAAATATGTCTGGGACTGGAAGAATGCGAGATCTGTGATGCAGTTTTTGCCTGACCTAGATCGTCTGGCATGCAAGCGCTAGCATCACACATTTTGAGCAGGTATCCAAATGCTGCCCAATCCGCATGACAAATCCCCTCTTTTGGTAACAAGAACCTAGGCCTTTTGCGAGCCATGCATGACAGATTTTGTCATGATGTAGACTTCGCATCACAAATTTGAATTCTTCCAGACCCAGAGATATTTGCAATGCATATTAACAGTAGCTTCTCGATCTCCTCCACATGCTCGTGCGCAACCGGGTTCACTCGCTTTACGTCGCGTTTAATCCCGTAGGCGGCCGTCCGGGTGGGGGAAATGGTGGTTGTCTGTTCCATCGCGGTCGGAGAGGACGTATGCATCGCAAATATGTCTGGGTCTGGAAGGCTGCCACCAGGTTTGTAATGCATACTCTGCATGACCCATGACGCCTGTAATTCATGGCCTAGCATCAAAGAAGGGCTTCCCGATGCCTATTCCACATGAGAAATGGAAATGTCATCTCCGTTCTCCACATGGCATAAACTGGACTCCTCTTGCTAGTCATGCAATACAGATTTTAATTTTATCAGAATCCAAAGACAGCATCACAAGTTGGATCCTCTCAGACTCACGCATATTTGCAGTTGATAGGACGTCGACCCCGGTCCTCCTGGTGGCGGATACTGCTCCAAGCCTCTGTTCACGAGCATAGTTTGTTTATTTTTGCGCTTAGGCTTAGTTTGTCACGTACAAAGATGTTGTGTTCATCACACCAAGCCGGTCTGATGTCGAGCCTCTTGTTGGTTCTTTTTCTTACGAGGTGCTGGTCGACGTAGCTTCACCACATACTTACTCACTTAAAAAATATCGTTCAAAAAATCTTCCGTAGTATCAACCTGAGTAGTTGCTTCTTCTAATAGTCGATGAAACTGCTCATCTTGTTGACAAAGTAGTCTAGAATAAACCTCCTGCTCACAACGTCGAGTAGCGAAGAGAAACGAAAAAGATCTGTAAGAAAATTGCAGGCGATTTTTTGCAGTTTTACCAAAACATCGAAATAACCGAAGTAGTCGACGGGGAGCGATATCTGTATCAACAAACGACGCGCGCGATTTTTGCAAGAATAATACCACAGACCACGAGCAATAGTGACCTTGCCACCAACTTCTACTCTGATGCGTCGACAGTTAATATGACGGAATGACTATGACAGGAGTATTTCTCTTTCATCAAGGCGGCCGATTTTCAAACGACTCAAAGACTTCTATCACCCATAGATCTATGCTTTTTTTTCAAGCGCCACCCCCACCACCAGCTCCAACAACAAGAACAGTATCCGTAAGCAACACCGTCTTTCCTTCTTCAGCAGAGCAACCTCGACCGCCGCAACTGGTGCCCGCACAATGTGGAATCGGATTTTTTTAAGCTACCTGTAGTACAAAAATGCGCTTCAATTCTACCAATGAATTCTACCAAAATCTTAAGTACTTAATCATGGTTTCATTTTCATCCTCCCGACACTTTGATCGGTTGTCGTTATTTCGAATACGTAGCATGCCTGTTTTTATTTCTGTGAACTCATCTCTATCGAAGGAAACAAATCGCCTTCTCTTGGTCTACGAGTCAGGCCGTTGTTGATAAAAGTACTTTTGTCATCTTCAATAAAAAACTCCCGCTTGTTACACTACACACACGAATTATTCTTCAGAAACAATATTTTAGAAGTGGAAATAGAAAACCGTTATGCAGCACAGCAAGCTTTGGCCATCGACGGCTTAGAGTAGAAGTTCGTTTTGATACAAACTACCGTGCCTAAACTTTGATGAAGATGAAATAGGAATAAAGCCGGTGCAGCCATGTTTTCCAAGAAGTTGAAGTAGTTAGAAGCTCGCGGACTAGTAGAGAAAATACAAGTAGAATCATGGAAGTAGATCAACATTTATTTTCTCGTCTCCACCTCCGACGTCTTCTTCACACACAGACACAAGTGAAAGACAAAAAATCTCATTCGAAAAAAATAATACGTAGAGTTTTTTATACTATTGACTTTTTGCTGACAGATCTGTCTACCGCGAGGGGTTTGTTTGTTTGTTGCGGATGGTCACATGGAACCGCTTGAAAGGTGTTCTTTCATCTATGTGTCTAGCGCTACTCCAATAAAAAGGCACAATTGTGCGGAGCATCTTTGGCTCCCACCTGAGAAAAAGGAATTGCTTCTGAGAACGATAAAGCATTGAAAATAGAGCTGGACAAAATCAAAAAGGTTGTCGTTTATTTTGCTATTTTGGCACTTTCAAAAAACCGTTCCACATCTGGAGGTCGTGACAACTTATCTACTTCGTTTATTCGTCTTCTACTTCCGCTTCAATTTCCTCCTCAATTTCTTCTTCGATCTCGCCTTCGCTCGCGTAGTGTCCGTGGTTTTCGTTTTCGTTTTCTTGGTGGTCATAATTACGCCCACTATTTGCGTCTCCGCTGCTAGAACCGAGATCGAGCTCGACCACTGGAGGCGCTGGTCGTGATATGAAAGTGCACAACAGCTGCAGCTCCCTCTCGATGTGGTCCCTCTCATGTCGTGATCATGTAAGTGGGGCACACACAGGAGTTGTAACACAGGCAATTGCAGATGAAGCGTGGCGGCCGCATGAAATTGACAATAAATCTGCCGAGCCGGGAAGTAGCTTGGAGTGCAACTGTTCGAGGACGAGGTAGTTCCAAAATTTGTCATGCTGACAGTGTTTACAGGCAGGATATAGTTTATGAATTTGGTAAATTTTGCATTTACAAACGAGGGAGAACGGCGCGAAAAGGGGGGCTGTTCACTCTCATACGTGAGAGGCTCGATCTTCCAGCACCTTGATCCAGTTCTTCCGGGTCATCCTCGTCTTCCTTCGTATCCACAAGAAAACTTCTCTTATCCGGTTGATCTTCCTATTTGCTATGCAAAACGCGGCCACGAAGCCGGGCCTGAGTCATCTGTATTGATCATGCAAACTTCTATACGGAAGATGGGGATGCCCGTAATTGTCGTTATTTGTGTGGATACATAGGTGCGTTGTCCATGGTTGCCTCACTCAGATTCTCGTCGTCGAGTTCCCCCTCAGCATCGACTATCCTGCGCAAAAGTTGTACCACACTCGTACTAGAAGTAAAAATTGCAGATATACATGATCTCCTTTACAACAAGGCAAAACAGCATGACAAATTCAATTTTTCATGCAATTTCTACTTAGCAATACGAGAGTTCCTTTGCAATGCATATCGCCGTGATCCTCTGGATCCTCCTCCTCCTCCTCGTCGCTCTCGTAGCTCGACTCCTCGGCCGAAAGATTGTTCAAATCAAGAACTGGAATGAAGTCCGGCCTCTTGATATGCAATACAAATTTACTGTACATGTACAGAATGCATCACAAATTTCACCAACTTGGAGCATGCCACTTGTCATGCTGAGTAGAATTAAAGGAAAGCTTTGTCATGTTGGGAAGCTAAGGGCTGGGCGTCCCTGTCGTTCTCTAAACCTTAAAACGGTAGCCACTTACTCGACAAACTCTAGGTAGAATAAGTTTGGACAAAGTGATCACTACCGAGAGACAACAACAAAATAAAAGCTCCTGGGACGGCTGCGACGTGAGCATTTGTTGCTATCTGGGTAGGGATAACGTTGTATGCAAACCTAAACACTAGCGTCAAGGGAGAAAAGAAAAGTAAAAAAGCGGTAAATCATCCTACTATGACACAGTCCCAACTACGAAAAAACCCCTCTTAAAAAGCGAGGCAAGATGTAATGTAGTTGCTTTCATGGCGAGCAGCCGCAAACAAGGCGAACTGTCGCAGCGGACAAATGCAAAAACGTCCGCAACCGGGGGAGCAGAGATGGAACCGCAAACGCCACCGACCGAGACAGCATCAGATCATGCAAAAGGTCGGAACAAGCCCGAAAAAACAAGGGCGGAGCAACTACATTACAAACCCCAAGACGGGAAATATAGCTATCTAATTCTAACCCAAGATAAAATATAGCAATAATCTACCTTAACTAACACTACATACTAGCGCGCGTCTAAACCGATCCACTTCTGCCCGTACCGTCTTTAGCCTGACTTTCTCGACCACCCTAAGAAGTGGCTCGAAATTCATGACCAAACAAGAGAAAGCCAAGGACTAAAGTGCTCTCTATTTTCCGCGTCTTAGATGGTTGCTTTGTCATGCAGAAACCGCATTTGTACATGTACAGGAAATTTACTGTGGATACTTGATTTTTGGATGGAAGACGCGCTGCTCAAAGCGCGGGCCACCCTCCACAGAAGAATCGGCTTCGGAGGCTGTTCAGAGTTTTTAAGGCTTGTTTTGGCATCTTAAGTAGTAGTACTTGTCATGCGCAAAAATTAACAACAATCAAAGACGATCATCATCATGCTGTGTGTCCTGCATGACAATTTCAGGAGAATAAATCAAGTCTCTCAAAAATAGTACGCGAAACCGGTGCCGTTGCACCTTCGCGAAACGACGGCGAGCCCGAGGCGTAGTGGTATTGCTCTTGATGGTCGTGCTCCTCGTAGTTACTAGTATCATTGGGTGGACGATTGGCACGACCGGAACACGGGGCATGATCCTCCTCGGGGGGCTCCTGCATCTTCGGGATTGTTTTTAACACCGCAGCAGGTCCACCGCGTTCAGCACCGTGGTGTTGAACACAGCTTGATCAACTGCAAAAACGTCTGGGTCTGAGAGAAATCAGATGCTTGTTGCCATGCAGCTTTTGCGTCTGCGCGGAGGTCTGGAATGCACGCAGAGCATGAGAAATTCTCGGGACGAGGCTTATTCATGCCTAGCCCGCATGAGAAATGCCCCCTCGCGCGGACAAAAACCGACTATCTTTTGCTGACCATGCAAGACAGATTTTTGCCTGTTCCAGAATTCGCATGACAAGTTTGGATCCTGCTTCCAGACCCAGACATGATACTTGCAGTGGATAAGCTTTCCGAAGATGCTTCCTCGTCCTCCATCTCCAGTTCCTGGACGTCGCGGTCTATTGTGAGGAAAAATCCCTCCTCCCCATATTGAAAACGCATTCCGCTGAAAATTTGTGATGGAGACTTGTGACCACAAATCCTATCCGTGTTGCAAGAAGGCGAACTCAGAGAGTCCGCCGCATTATGCAGGCGGGTTTGTGATGCTGTTCCTGTTGGGCTTACAGACTAGACATTTGCCACGCTAGGCGCCTACGTCAAAACCTCTCGAATCAGGCCTGGAGTATGCCTTTGCCTGCAGTCCTCTACTGCAAGACAGATCTGATTTGTGTACGGAAGTCCAGCATCAGAAACTTCGTTTTGATCATATGGGGAGGAGGGTTTTTTCCTTTTGATACGATCCACTTTGTTTTCCACACCGAGTTTCATTCGCGCCTTGGCATTCAAACTCAAAACTTTCTCCGGCGTTTCCAAGGGTGACAGAGTACGCAGCGAACTGTCGATGTCGGGCGGTGCTGGTGGACCACGAGGATTTAATACGGTTCCGCTTGCACCAGATGACGATAAAACTTGCTGCGTCGTGATATTATGCTGTTGCTGCATTTGTGTTGGTATTGCAGCAGGCGGTCCACCTGGAAAGAGCGCAGAGGAAGTAGAAGCGCTTTGTTGTTGCCTCTTGGCAGCTCCAAGTTTGTTGTTGTGCCTAGTAGACGTACCGTTGTGAAGCTGCTCTGGAGGAACCGAGGAAGAGGGCCTAGTACCCTGGTTTTTGTCGTGGGACGCTTCCATCATCTGGTCCATTTCCCCGTAGCAGGGGATATCTGTCATGCCGTTCGACAGTTATGCTGTGCAAAAGTATCGCGATCGTATTGCGAGCATGCATAGCCTTTTTCTTGAGGTAAATCCGCATTACAAATTGAATTTCTCATGCTGAGGAGATTTGTAATGCATTTATACGAGTACGATTACGATACTTTCGCAGTGCATACCGCGTTCTTGCCGCCGATTTCGTTTCGCAGCATGTTCGGCGTCAGCGTTAGGTTCAACATGTTTGGCGTCGTACTAAAATTCGAGTTCAGAGTCGCGGAATTTGTGTTGCTGTCTGCTCCCGCCCTAGAGACGTTTACTTCATCTCCTCGCACCAGCTGCTGTTGTTGCTGGCTACCGAAACCAATTTGAGTTTGTCCATCCTGCATGAAGCTGCCCTGCAATGCCGTCAAAGAGCTTGTCCTATTCAGCTGTTGATTCGTTGTTCCGGTAGTAGAGTTGGGCAGCTCTGTCGGAGGTGGTGGGATCCCATTCCCTCCACCTCCTCCTCCTGAAAGCGTTGGGATCAAACGACTCGAGCTGCTGCTCCCGCTGTTGTTTACTCCCGACGAGGAGGATAAAAGCCCCCGACCACCACCTACACCTCCGTTGTTTATCAGTGTGTTGTTTGTCAGTCCTGAGACACCTGCACCAGCACCACACCCACCCGTGATTGAGCTCAAATCGGAAACCGGCGAGCTCAGTATCGCTTGGTTCAGCAATTCGCAAGACTCTTGCGAATTCGGACTCGCGAGAACATTCATTTTATTGTTGTTTATCGTTGCGCTTGCGCTGTTTTGCTGCGAAATGGAGGATGGTCCGCCGTTGTGTTCTATTTGGTGCACAGTCGTCATGTTGAACTCCGGAGAACCGTGGATGACTTGGGCCGTGGCCCTGTGTATTTGTCGTTTGAATTGATTTTTCATACAACGTGTTAACCTTCCTACGAAGTCATGATCATTTTTTCTGTTAAAGCTATTATTTTACGTGTAGCATACCATGCTGCATAACATTTCCCTGCATGCTATTCGCAGCTTAAAAAATTTAGCCCATGACACCATGCGGCAAAATATCACCCGCGAGGATATACTGCAGCATCACTCGGCGTTGTTATAGACATACAGTGCGCTGGACCACCAGCATTGCATCTTCAGGAGTTAAAGCAAAATGGGTATCTTTTACCTGTCCCCAACAAAATCATCAACACCACCTCGGCCGTTCAACCCGTTATTTCTCGGCCGCTTCATCAGCTCCTCCTTCTGTTTCTCATCGAGAACAATCGCCGGACTCGGTTCGGCCAGCATTAAGTTATTGCTTGAGTTGTCGTTGTTGCTGATGCTCGTGTTAGTCGACAGCTTTATCTTCGAGCCCTTCACCTTCTGCACTTCCTATCAAATGCAAAAGTATCGTACTCGTATAAAAGTCTTGCTTTTCTTAAGGTAAATCCGCGTTACAAATTCACTTCTCACGCTGAGGGAAAATTCCCTCAGCGTGAGAAGTGAATTTGTAACGCATTTGCAAATTCAATTTGCAATGCATTTATACGAGTGCGATACTTTTGCAATTCATACTTCTAACTTCGAGTTGATGTTGTGCAGCGTGGTGTTGTTTGTGTTGATCGTGTTGTTCGTCCCGAGCATCGATATCCAGGAGTGCTGCAAATATTGTGCCTGGTTCTGGAAAGTTGGAACTTGTAATTCTAATTGTGATTGTGCATTATAATGCTGGCCTTACATCATATATTTTTCTGTGCTGCGCAGCTCCTGATGCGGAAAAGAACTGCAGATGAGAAAGCGGTCTGCAAGCGTGTCATGCTTCGCTGCGTTCGGAACAAGTGGTGTTTTCGTCGCATCTACTTCCACACATCAGGAACATCACACCTCTCCAGACGTCCAGGAATTTATTATATTTGCAACGCGTAATCGAAGTTCCCGTGATATTTCCGGCAGAGTAGAAGCTGTTGTCCATCCCGTTTAACGCATCGAAAAGCATGTTGACCGAGTTTGTTTTGTCCATTTTACTGTTCAAATAGTTGCTTTCGGAAAAAAGAATGTGCCCGCCGGGGGTCTGGCCGTCCTCGGTGTCCAGTTCATTCATGCCGCTGGGTTCGATGGAAGAGAGCTGCAACGCTAACGATTTTTCCGAACGCTGGGCGGGGGATCGTCTCTGCAATTGGTCGAGGGTGTACTCGAAAAGCTTCTGCGACTTCTGTAGCTTATCGCTTTCCTGCTTCAGGTCATTCGTGAGCTTTTCCAATTCTATTTTCGCGTTCTC
>JACKZZ010013581.1_pt1 | contig 13569 bp, 12 predicted proteins | sample 8027871 | NCBI WGS metagenome assembly JACKZZ01 (sample SAMN15724774, study PRJNA655200) | protist metagenome | isolation source: fluorescence activated cell sorting (FACS) single amplified genomes of... | place: USA: West Boothbay Harbor, Gulf of Maine | collected 2000-07-19
TTTACGCTGTACTGCTAACCCCGGTGGAGTTGGTTCTAATTGGGTAAAGAAAAGATATATAGAACCAAACGAATCCAACAAATCATTCTTAGGTAAGGATGGACTAACACGTAAGTTTATTCCTGCTAAGTTAGCTGATAACCCTTACCTTGCAGAAGATGGTATATACGAGCAGATGCTTAAGTCCCTACCACCTATACAACGTAGACAACTCTTAGAAGGTAACTGGGATGTAGCTGAAGGAGCTGCATTCGTAGAATTTAGTCCTGAAAATCATATTATTACACCATTTGAACTACCTGTACATTGGGAAAGAGTCAAAGCAGTTGACTATGGATATGCTGCAGAATCCTGTTGTTTATGGGGAATAATGGATATAAACGATAATACTTTAATAATTTATAGAGAATTATACCGAAAAGGCTTGACAGGAGAAGAATTAGGTGCTATAATAACTGATATGGAGACAGAAGACCCTTTCTCAGTGAACGGGGTTTTAGATACTGCAGCATGGGCAAGAACAGGAACGACTGGTCCAACTGTAGGAGAAAGTTTAGTTAAGGCTGGTCATAAGTTAAGACGAGCTGATAAGAATAGAATACAAGGTAAGATACAAATACACGAGTATTTAAAGGTTAGAGAGAACGGTAGACCTAAGTTACAGATATTTAATACATGTCCTAACTTAATAAGAGAATTACAGTCTATACCATTGTCTAAGATTAACCCTGAAGATGTAGATACAAAAGCTTCAGACCACGCATATGATGCATTACGTTATATGATAATGAGTAGACCAAGAATGGAAAGCCCATTAGAACGTATAAGAGGTTTAAAACGTGATATATATAGACCAGTTGATTCAACATTTGGATATTAAGAGTACATGGCAGAAGACAGAAATACATTTTTAAACGCTGACAGTATCTATCAAGAAGTAGAAGGTGAGTCTGGAGTTCAATTAACTTTAGAAGAAGACCAGCAAAGAAATCTTATTGGTATTATTAAAGGTCGTTATGCTCAAGCTGAAGAAGCTAGACAGACTGACGAGACTCGTTGGTTAAAAGCTTATGAGAACTATAGAGGTCTTTATGCTAAAGGCGTTAAGTTTAGAGAATCAGAAAAGTCTAGAGTCTTTGTAAAAGTTACTAAGACTAAAGTACTAGCAGCATTTGGACAACTTGTTGATGTTATCTTTGGAACAGGTAAATTCCCGATAGGAATATCTGAAACTAAAATGGCAGAAGGTGAAACAAACTTTGCACATCTTGATACAGCTAGTCCTACACCCGGTTTAGAAACATCAGAAGCTGAAATACCAGATGACATTGGAAACAGAATTGATAATCCATATGATGTTGGTTACGAAGGTGATGGTAGAACTTTAAAACCCGGAGCTACTTATTACAACGGTATCTTTGAAGACACTATTGAAGACCAAGCTGAAGAAGCTGGTATTCTTAAAGATGGTGTAAGTCCTAATCCACAAGCAATAGAAGTATCTCCTGCACAAAGAGCTGCAAGAAGAATGGAGAAACTTATCCATGACCAGATTGAAGAATCAAATGGTAACTCAGAATTAAGAAATGCTCTTTTAGAATCTGCTCTACTTGGTACAGGGATTGTAAAAGGACCATTTAACTATAATAAAAAACTTCACAAGTGGGACACAGATGAAGAAGGTAACAGAAGTTACAACCCATTAGAAGTTAGAGTACCTAGAATAGAGTTTGTAAGTTGTTGGGATTTTTATCCTGACCCTAACGCTACTAACATGGAAGAATGTGAATTTATTATTCACAGACATAAAATGAACAGAAGTCAATTAAGGCAACTAAGAAACATGCCTTACTTTGATGATGATGCAATACGTAGTGCAATACAGATGGGTGCTAACTACGTAGAAAAAGATTTTGAAAGCCAGTTAAAAGACGATGCTAGAAGTGATGAAGATATCAATAGCAGTTTTGAAGTCTTAGAATACTGGGGAATGATGGATGCAGAGTACGCAAGAGAAGTAGGAATCGACTTACCCGACACTGTTGATGACTTAGATGAAGTACAAGTAAACATATGGACATGTGGTACTTACTTGTTAAGGGCTGTACTTAATCCATTTACTCCATATAGAATACCATATAACGCTTTCCCATACGAAAGAAACCCATACAACTTCTTCGGTATTGGTGTAGCAGAGAATATGGATGATTCACAACAAATTATGAATGGTCATGCAAGAATGGCTATAGATAACTTAGCAATGTCTGGTTCTCTAGTATTTGATGTAGATGAGTCTGCTTTAGTAGGTGGACAATCAATGGAGATATATCCGGGTAAAGTCTTTAGAAGACAAGCTGGAATGCCGGGACAAGCTATACACGGTTTAAAGTTTCCTAATACATCACAAGAAAACTTAATGATGTTTGATAAGTTTAGACAACTTGCAGATGAACAAACAGGTATACCTAGTTATTCACACGGTCAAACAGGTGTTCAAAGTATGACAAGGACTGCTTCTGGTATGTCTATGTTACTTGGAGCATCAAGTTTAAATATTAAAACAGTTATCAAAAACCTTGATGACTTTTTATTAAAGCCACTAGGGGAGTCTTACTTCCAGTGGAACATGCAATTCCTAGAAGATGAGTTGGATGTTAAAGGTGATTTAGAAGTTAAAGCTACTGGAACAAATAGCTTGATGCAGAAAGAAGTTAGAAGTCAAAGACTTACTATGTTCTTACAAACTGCACAAAGTCCTGCTATTGCTCCGTTTGTTAAGATTTCTAAACTCGTTAGTGAACTTGCCTATAGCTTAGACTTAGACCCTGATGAAATACTCAATGACCCTGAAGAAGCAGCTATGATGGCACAAATAATAGGAATGCAAAATGCTGGACAAACAAATGGCGAGGAAACTCAACCCGGTGGTGAACAGCCCCCAATGGCAGGACCTGAAGGAGTACCTCAACAACCTCAAGAACTTGGAGCTACAGGCACTGGCGGTGGCAACATCGGAACAGGAAATGTACCGGTTGCAGGGGAGAGTGAGTTCTCTGGTCAGGCTGGAGCAACTGGACAAGCAGGTTAGAGAAGCAATTAACAGAAAAGAAGAGGGATAATAATATGTTAAATTTTATACAATCAATAAACGAATGGATAGCAATAATACCATCTATAGTAATGGGAGCATCTTTAATTTGTTCTCTTACTCCTACACCAAAGGATGATGCATGGGTAGGTAAAGCTTATAGAATATTAGACTGGTGTGCATTAAATGTAGGTAAGGCGAAACAATAATGAAAAGAAAAGGAATGTTAGACCAAGATAGATACGGAATGAAAGATGGTGGTCCGGGTATAGAAGCTCTTAGAAAAGAAGCACCAGAAGTTGTTGAACGTATGGGTTATGAAGAAGGTGGAGAAATAGATGACCAAATGTTAATGGTTATGACACCACCAATGGAATCTGAAATGGAATCTGACGATGACATGGAAGATGGATACACAAGATTTATAATGGAAGAAGCATTAAGCGAAGAAGAAGAAGATATGCTAACTTCCAAACTAGAACAAGATGAGGAACTATCTATGTTATTTGATAAGATAATAGATGTTGCTCAAGAATTTGCTGGGTCTGGTCCTGTTGAAGGTCCGGGTTCAGGAGTCTCTGACAGTATACCTGCAAGGTTATCTGACGGAGAATTTGTCTTTACTGCAAAAGCTGTAGAAGAAATCGGAGAAGACAGTTTAATGTCTATGATGAAAGACGCTGAAGCTGCTGCAGATGAAAGACAAGGTTTAGCTGAAGGCGGAATGCCTGAAGATAATAATGTAAACGTACAAGCTGATGCGTTGTTAGGAATGGACATGAGTGCAAACCCAACACAAGAAGCTATAAACGAAAACATGATTAAATATCAGCCATACGTAAGAAGCTAAACAAACTAACGATAAAGCCACCCTATTAGCGTAGGCACTTTATCACATTAATAACCGAAAGGCTACCTTTACAAACAAGCCCTCTAGTCGACATAGAGCTACCTTGTGAAACAAGCCCTGAGTAGGAGAATAGAAAATGACTAATACAGTCCAACAGGAAGAACAAGCGAATCCTTATAACGCAAAGAAAGATTACCACGTAGAAGATAAACCTTTTACCCCTGCTAATCAATTATATTTTGAAGAGCCTTCTGAAAGGAATAAACTCTTTGATAGTGATGACATAACTGAAGTTAATTCTACAGCTAATGTTAATACTGAAGAACTGGAAACTTCAAGGGATACTCCTTATAAGAAACCAGATTATAAAAAAAGATATGATGATTTAAAAAAGCATTACGATAGTAAGCTTAATGAGTTTAAATCTAGAGAACAAGAGTTAATTGAAGAGGCTACTAGTAATAGAACCGAATACAAAGCTCCTAAATCTCCAGAAGAACTTGAAGAGTTTAAAAATAACTATCCTGATGTTTACGAAGTCGTAGAAACCGTTGCTCATTTACAATCTGAGACTAAAGCAAAAGTTCTAGAAGAACGCCTTAGTAAACTCCAAGAACGTGAAAACAACTTAGTACGACAAAGTGCAGAGAAAAGATTAATGGAAAGACACCCTGATTTTGAAGATATCAGAAACAGTGATGACTTTCATGGTTGGGCAAAAGAACAGCCTAAGTCTATCCAAGACTGGATATACTCAAACGCTTCTGATGCTGACCTAGCTTCACGTGCTTTAGACTTGTTTAAAAAGGATTTTGGAATTGAACCTACTAAAACTAAGTCAAATTCTAGACAGACTAGAAAATCTGCTGCTGATATGGTCTCTACTAAAACAAAAAGTATAGAACCTAATCAACAAAAGGTTTGGTCTGAAAAGGAGATTTCTGCAATGAGTGTTGCTGAATTTGATAAATTTGAAAAAGAAATATCAGATGCAATGCAAATGGGCAGAATCATAAAATAACTATTAAAACTTAAAGGAATAATATCATGGCTCAATTTTTTGAACCCGGAACTGATACTGATGCAAACTTTGCAAACTCCGTAAGTGGACAAACTAATAGTTTCTTTTTACCTTCCGTATACTCTAAGAAAGTTCTTAACTTTTTCAGAAAGGCAAGTGTAATTGAAGCTATCACAAACACCGACTATGCCGGTGAGATATCTGCTTTTGGAGACTCTGTAAAAATCATTGGTGAACCAGTAATCTCTGTATCTGATTATACAAGAGGTTCTGACACAACTGCAACTAAACTAACTGATGCTGAAACAACTCTTGTTGTTGATAGTGCTAAAGCTTTCAAATTCATCGTAGATGATATTGAAACTAAAATGTCACATGTCAACTTCAAAGAAGTAGCTTCATCATCTGCTGCGTATGCTCTTAAAGATGCATATGATGCTGCTGTACTAGCAACTATGTTTGCTGGATGCTCTGCATCATCACCTGACCATATCATTGGTTCAGATAGTGCAACTGCTGACGCAACATTAGGACACGCTACTAACTCTGTCGACCTATTAGGTTCAGACGGAACTGGTGTAGATGCAATTGACCTTATGGCGAGATTCGCTAAACTATTAGACGAGCAAAATGTACCTGAAGAAGGTAGATGGTTCGTAGCTCCTCCTTCATTCTATGAAGAATTAGCTAAAGCTGACTCCAAGTTAATGTCTGTTGACTTTAACGCTGGACAAGGTTCTATCAGAAATGGTTTAGTATCAAGTGGTAAACTAAGAGGATTTGACATGTACAAATCTAACAATGTTGCTGCTACATCTAACGCTACTGGTAAATGTATGGCTGGTCACATGTCATCAACTGCTACTGCTAATACTATTCTTTCAACTGAAGTGTTGAGAGACCCATCATCATTTGGTGATATAGTAAGAGGCTTACATGTCTATGGTGCGAAAGTACTTAGAGATGATGCTTTATGTAGTGCATTCTACGTGATTGACTAAGTTGTCAAACTCGGGGGAGGCTTCGGTCTCCTCCACTTTTTAGGAAGAATATGAAAGGCGTAAAACATTATAAAAGAGACGGTACTGAACATAAAGGCGGTTCTCACAAAATGCCTAACGGAGATTTACATTCTGGCAAGACACATGGTAAGACCAGTGTAAAACTTTTTCATTTTAAAGATTTAAGTAAAAAAGCAAAACTAAAAGCTAAAGGTAAAAAATAATGGCTACAACATATCTTGACATAACTAACGAAGTATTAAGAGAACTCAATGAAGTTCCTTTAACATCTGCAAACTTTACAAACGCTACAGGTATTCAGAAGTTTGTTAAAGATAGTATCAATAAATCTATATTTGATATAGCTAATGAAGAACCACAATTACCTTTCTTTTCTGCAGGAGCTAGTGGAGGCACTGACCCTTTCTATGGTAACGTAACAGTTGCTACAGTTGCAGGAACAAGATGGTACACACTTAAAGCTGATAGTTCTAGTATTACTACAGATTACTCATCAATAGATTGGGATGACTTTTATGTTACAACAATCAACGTAAGTGGAGAAACAACACCTTATGTCTCTAAAGGTTTAAAGTTTCTTACGAATACAGACTGGACAAGATACTACAGAGACAGTGAGAATGCAGACGATGCAGATACTCAAAACCACGGAGAACCTAGATTTGTAATTAAGTCTCCTGACAATAGAAAGTTTGGATTAAGTCCAATACCTGATAAGGTTTATAATATACACTTTTATGCTTTCGTAAGACCGACTGCGTTATCAGCACACGATGACACAATCACTTTACCAGAGCAGTACAGTAATATAATAACAGCTAGAAGTCGTTATTACATTTGGCAGTTTAAAGAAAGCCCACAACAAGCAGCTTTCGCACTGGATGATTATAAGAAAGGAATGAAGTATATGAAATCAAACCTTATGAATCCAGCTCCAAAGTATATGACAGACGATAGAACTTACTTTTAATTTATGGCACGTTCACAACCTTTTACCGTAGCATGTGCAGGTGGCTTAGTAACATCAGCTAACTCTATAGACTTGTTACGTACACCCGGAGTAGCTACAACTTTACAAAACTTTGAAGTATCTATCGAAGGTGGATACAGACGTATTAACGGTTATGAAAAGTTAGGTGCTGGTGATGCGGTTCAACCTACAGGTGGTGCAGTAACTATTTTAGGTACACAGCCTTATGCAGACGGTGTTATCGTTTGTGCAAGTACTAATATTTACTTCACACAAGACGGTATAACTTGGTTACAAATAAATAAATTATCTGCTAGTGGTGGAGATAACTACTCAACCTTTACAGGTAAATCAGTAGCTGCTAGAACTGGACAAGGACAAATACAGTTTGCAATGTTTGAAGCTGCTGGTCAAGATTATGGAAGTATTATAATAGCTGATGGAGTCAATGAACCTTTTAGTTTTAGAATGGAAGGAACAGGTACAGCTCTAAGCAGCCGAACATACTTTACATCTGAAATAACAGTTACAGGTACAAAAGGTGTACAGTTTATTACATCACATGACCATCATTTAATAGCTGCTGGAGTAGAAGATAATGAAAACACAGTATACTATAGTGTTAATCTAGACCCTACATCTTTTAGTGGTAGTGGTGCTGGTGCAGTTACTATATCAGATAAGATAGTGGGCATTAAAGGTTTCCGTACAGACTTATTTATATTTTGTGAAAATAGTATTCATAAATTAATAAATATAAATAACAGTAGTACTGTAGCAGTTATTCCTGTTGCTGAAAGTGTAGGTTGTTTAAGTGGTTACAGTATTCAAGAGATTGGTGGTGACTTAATATTCTTAGCACCCGATGGTCTTAGAACAGTTGCTGGTACATCAAGAATTGGTGACGTTGAGTTAGGTACAGTTAGTAAATCAATACAGCCTATTATAACAGAACTAGCACAGAATGTCAACAACTATACTATAAGTAGTGTAGTGCTAAGAGAAAAATCACAATATAGATTATTTTATAGCAACGAAGGCTTGACAAATGCTGCACAAAGAGGTATAATAGGTACATTAAGCCCTAATGGTTTTGAATGGTCTGAAACAGTAGGAATAGAAGTAACAGCAATAGGTTCTGGTTTTAACACTAACGGTATTGAAAAATACTATCATGGTGATACTGACGGTTATCTTTATATACATAATTCAGGTGATGACTTTAATGGCTCTGCAATTGATGCAAGGTATCAAACACCAGATTATGATTATGGAGACTTTGGAACTTTAAAAACTTTACACTACGTTAAACTATCCATAGGTCCGGAAAATGAAGTACAGCCTTCAGTAAGAGTTAGGTTTGATTACGATAGTACCGATACACCTCAACCCGAAGATTACTTACTAGATTCTGTACCAGCTCCTTCTATATTTGGCAGTGCTATATTTGGCACAGCTAAGTTTGGAGCAGCAGAACAGCCTTTAGTTAGATTAGCACTTCAAGGTAGTGGCTACTCTAACAGCTTTAGAATATTAACAAACGATACAAACGCACCTTATACAATCAACGGACTATACATAGATTACATTCCATCAGGTAGGAGATAAACACAATGGCAGGTTATACAAGACAAAGTACTTTCGCAGACGGAGATACAATTACCGCTACTTTATTTAACAATGAGTACAACCAACTTTTAAATGTTTTTAGTAACACAGGCGGTCATAAGCATGACGGTACTGCTGCTGAAGGACCTGTTATAGGTTTAATAGGTGATGCAGGTGTTGTTACTCCTCTTAATAAAGTTTTAATAGATAGCACAAACGACCATATAGAGTTTTGGATAGACGTATCAAGTTCTTCTGTACAACAGTTATACATAGCAGATGGAGCTATAGTACCTGTTACAGATAACGACATAGACTTAGGTACAAGTTCTTTACAGTTTAAAGACCTTTACATTAATGGCACAGCTAATATAGATAGCTTAGTACTTGCAACAGGTTCTACAGTTACAGCAGTGCTTGACGAAGATGACTTAAGTTCTGATAGTGCTACATCTTTAGTAACTCAACAATCTGTAAAAGCTTATATCGATGCTCAAGTCACTGCACAGGACTTAGATTTCTTAGGTGATAGTGGTGGTGCTTTAAGCATTGACCTCGACTCTGAAAGCCTTACAATCGCTGGTGGGACTGGTTTAGATACTGTAGGTTCAGGTAATACTGTTACAGTTAATATAGATGCTACCGTTGCAACTCTTACAGGTTCTCAAACACTTACAAACAAAACAATAGATGTTGATAACAACACTGTATCAAACATTGAAGTAGATAACTTTAAAGCTTCTGCAATTGTACTAGAGTCAGAAGGTATTGGTTCTAACGATAACGATACAAGTTTACCAACTTCAGCAGCAGTAAAAGATTATGTAGATACACAAATTACTGCAGAAGATTTAGACATTACAACAGACAGTGGAACTATTGCAATTGATTTGGATAGTGAAACATTAACTGTATCAGGTGGTACAGGTCTTGATAGTTCTGCAACAGGTAATGCAGTTACTCTTGCAATAGATAGTACTGTAACAACTCTTACAGGCACACAGACTTTAACAAATAAAACACTTACAAGCCCAGACGTTAATATTCCAGACATTGATGGTGGTACTATTGATGGTGCAACTATAGCAACTTCAGATGTTACTGTAGGAGCTGGTAAAACTTTAGACGTTTCTGCAGGTACATTAACACTAGCAGACAATCAAATATCCGGTGACAAGGTTGAAGGTGGTACAATAGCTGCTACAACAATTACAGATTTAACATTTGGTAGCCTTAACGATGGCACAATAACTGCTACAGCTTTTGTTGATGAAGACAACATGGCTTCAAACTCTGCAACTCTTATACCTACACAGCAGTCTGTAAAGGCTTATGTAGATACTACAGTTGCTGCAACTAATGAAGTTGTTGAAGATACAACTCCACAGCTAGGCGGTGATTTAGATTTAAACTCAAGCGATATAACTGGTACTGGTAATATAAACATTACAGGTACTATTCAATCTTCAGGAAACATTACAGGCACACTAGCTACAGCAGCTCAACCTAATATTACAAGTGTTGGTACTCTTACAGGTTTTACTTCAACAGGTATTGATGATAATGCTTCGTCTACAACAATTACTATTGATTCATCTAACAGGGTTAATATAGGAAAAACATCTTCTGTTTCAGGTAAACCTCTTGAAGTACAAGCTAATACAAGTGGTCAGTCATTAGGGCTTTATGGTCGTGCTTCCGATGGTTTATCTTATTTAGGATTTTTTGCAAACGGAGCAAATACTGAATATGCAAGTTTAAGAGCAGATAATACTTCTTCATTAAGTGTCAGAACAGGTGGTTCAGAAAGGCTAAAAATAGACTCCACAGGCATAGACGTAACAGGCACAGCCACAATGGATGGGTTGACTGTTGATGGGACAGGGACTTTTAACAACAACGCTAACGAAAACCTGTTTATAGCTGACACTGCGAATACGTCACGGTCATCTTTGCAAATTAGCGGGTCTACCACTTTTTTCAACGGCAACATCGACTCAGCCTCACACGGTCTTTTTGTCTGGCGTAGTTCAAACGCTTACACAGAACGCATGAGAATTGATAGCTCTGGAAGAGTTGGAATTGGAACGACTAGTCCTACCTTTAAGTTAGATGTAGCAGGTAATGCTAGAGCAAGTTATTTTGCTTTAAGAACAAATGAATCTGCACCAGCAGAAACTTCATTTATTTATAGACCAGCAACAGGTACTCTTGCTTTTGGTACAGCATCAACAGAAAAAATGCGTATTGATTCTTCAGGCAATGTTGGAATTGGTGGAACTCCAACAACAAAACTATATGTAGAAGGAGCATCACCTACTGCAAGACTTTATAGCAGTACAACTACTGGAGGAACTTTAGACTTTGTAGACCAGTCGTGGCAGTCGCAAATACAAGGTAACGCAGGTTCTCTGCTATTTAAGACTGGTGGCTCATCAGAAAGAATGAGAATTGATAGCTCTGGAAGAGTTGGAATTGGAACTAGTAGTCCTGCTTCAACAATTAGTGGTTCTGCTGCTGTATTACATTTATATGATGGTACAAATAATAATTTAGCTTCATTAGCATTACAAGCAGGAACAGTAGGAAGTAAATGGGAAATAGGAGCTTTAAGTTCAAATGCTTTAGGATTTTTTGATGATGGTTCAGAAAGAGTCCGCATAGACTCATCAGGCAATGTTGGAATTGGAACGGGTAATCCTACATACAAACTTGTATTAAGAGATGACAGCACAAGTGCTTATCCTCTTTCTTTAGAAAATAACAACATAGGTACAGCAGGAGTACACACAGGTATACGTTTTGGTTACGCAGGTGGCTCTTATCAAAAAGGTGCAATAATTTTTGAAAGTCAAGATGCAAATGGTAGAGGAAAAATGTACTTCGCTATGGAAGGAGCAGCTAACTCATCAAATGCTGATGAGACAGATGCCAAAATGACTATAGATTATTCAGGCAATGTTGGAATTGGAACGACTAGTCCTAGTGCAAAACTTGCCATCGTGGGGACGACCAAGGTTGGCGAAGGTGCTGGAAGCAACGGCGCTAAGCTGATGGTTAATACACAATCTGGTGTAGCTGCTGGTATCCAGCTTTTCCAAGATGGTGTTGAAAGCTGGATTATACAGAACCCTGCCTCGACTACAGCGTTAACCTTCGCCAACAGCGGCTCAGAAAAAATGAGACTTGATAGCTCTGGAAATCTGCTTGTGGGTACTACTGATAGCAATGTTACAAATAATAGTGGCGATGCAACACGGGCAGGTATTAACATTGGTGTTGCAGGTATTAAAGGTTATATAGCTGCTGCCCGTTATCAAGGAGCTCCATTAGCACTTAATCGTTTAGATAACGATGGTGACATTATAGCTTTCGCAAAAGACGGCACAACAGTTGGAAATATTGTTAGTCGTGCAGGTCTTGTTAGCTCTATTGTTCTTGACCCAAGAGCATCAGGTTCAGGTTTAACAGGTACAAGTGATGCTATTTTACCTACAGAACAAACAGGAACACCTACAAATAACAATATAGATTTAGGTAACTCAACGCTACGCTTTAAAGATATTTATCTCGGTGGCGGTGCTTATCTAGGCGGTACAGGTGCAGCAAACCATCTTGACGATTATGAAGAAGGTACTTTTACTCCACTTCTATCAGGTTCAGGATATGCTTTTGGAACACATAGTGGAGCATATGTAAAAGTAGGAAGAATGGTAACTGTCACAGCAGTAATGGTTATAACCTCAGTAGGTAGTAATACTTCAGTCATTGGTATTACTGGATATCCATTTACATCATATAGTGCAAATAATAATCACCAAGTTGGTAATGTTAGAGAAAGTGCAACAACAGGTAAATTTTATGTTTGTCAAATTAATTACAATAACACTATTGGTAGTTTGAATTCAATGGATGGTATTAGTAGTGGAAGTAATGAAATATTTACAACAGGTACATACTCTTTATCTATGACTTATATGACAAGCTAACAATAATAACTAATATACCTAGTGGATGCTAGGTACGGACAAAAGGAGAAAATAGAATGGCAATAACAAAAGAATTAACAGAAGATAAAATAGAAGTTGTAGGAGACTACAAAACTATACAGGTGCGAACAGCTACAGTCATCAAAGAAGATGGTGTAGAGCTTAGTAGGTCTTTTCATAGACACGCAGTAGAGTGTGTAAGCTCTGTACAAAATGATGACGATACTTGGACTCATACAGATACAGACGTGTCTGGAGAGTCTACAGAAGTTCAAGGCATTGCAACAGCAGTGTGGACAGACGCAGTTAAAACTGCAAAACAAACCGCTAACGAAAACACAGGAGTTTAATTATGGCAATAGGATATACATGGGACGTTTCAACAGTTGATACTTACCCAACACTAGAAAGTAATGCAGACGTTGTTTATAACGTGCATTGGAGATTAACAGCAGAAGACGATGCTAATCAGGATGCTGATGGCAACAACTGGACTGCTACATCATACGGAACTCAATCTGTAGATACTTCAGACTTGTCAAGCTTTACAAGCTTTGCAGATTTATCTGCTTCAGACGTACAAGGCTGGGTTGAAACAGCTATGGGTAGTGATGCAGTTACAGATTTAAAATCTGGCTTAGATGCTCAAATCGCATTACTTATCACACCAACATCCGTTACTAAAACAATAGGATAACACTATGGAACTAACACCTTACTTGTTCTGGAACATCTTCATAACATTGGTGTTAGCTCCGGTGCTTTATAGCATCAAAAGTAATACACAAGAAAACAAAAGATTAGACATTCTCTTAAACAAAACACGTGAAGAGATAGCAAAAGACTATGTAACCAAAAATGAAGTTAGAGATGACATGGGAATCCTCATGGATAGAATAGATAAAATCGGAGAAAAGCTTGACAAACTCTTTGAAGTCAAGTAAAATATACATAAAGGTATTTATAAATGGATAAAGAAAATAATAATAAATTAAAAAAGTATAAGAAAAAATTAACTACT
>JACKZZ010010131.1_pt1 | contig 13568 bp, 6 predicted proteins | sample 8027871 | NCBI WGS metagenome assembly JACKZZ01 (sample SAMN15724774, study PRJNA655200) | protist metagenome | isolation source: fluorescence activated cell sorting (FACS) single amplified genomes of... | place: USA: West Boothbay Harbor, Gulf of Maine | collected 2000-07-19
CCCCTAAATTCCATGGATAAACAGAAAAGACTTCCACATTTAAGAAGAGAGGAGTTTAAAGAACACCCACAAAATTTGGTAGTAAATGCATAGGTAATTTATAATCAAGGAGTTTTCAGTGAAAAAATTGTTTTTGCTTCAAAAAGCAAAAATAAATCTCTTGACTAGCTATGAAGAAATTATTACAGAAAGGTATAACGTTTCATGGTGAGTGGTATTGTAGTAGGAGATTAAATTGTCTTTGGACTGGTGTAGGTGTTGTGGATTCTTTTTTTAATTTTTTGATCACAATACCAATTGATCTTTTGGCCCTGATTTGTAAAGAATTTCTTCTGTCATCCACGTGGATCAAATTTAGTAAAGAGAAGTGTGATCCTCGTGATGCAGAGTATTGCTTAGTTACTTCATCTATAGAAGGTGATAAACCTTACACAAGTGCTAGTGTAATACACTGTAGTTTGAAGAGTGTTCAAGCGAATTTGGAATCACAAGCATCCATACAGCATAACTTTAATGATAATGATGCGATTGCAGATGAAGCTTCACCGATGCTATCTTCAACGTCATGGCCAACACCTGGTAGTAATAATGATTCAGTGAAAGGTGATGGTGAGTATATAATAGCCGTAGAAATCATACATCAAACAAATGAACAAAGAGTTCGATTGTATGCAAGTAGTCATTCTGCTATACCTTTTCAACTACAATTAGTACCACTGTTACCACCTAATTTCGGTCGTTTCACAACTGATCAAAAACAAGGCCACTATTGTTCCACTTATCTAGAATACAGCATTGAAAGGGAAATACTTCGTACACTGTATGGAACTAACGAGCCTGTAAAACCTCTCGATTGTGAAAATGAAGAAGAAAATAATAATGAAGATATAAATAGAGACGATACAAATAGTAATAATAATAGGGAAAATATAAGTCGTTGGAGTTATTTTGGTAAATTTGGCTCTAGATGCCGTTATCGCATGAGGGCGTTCTGGAAGGTTTTATGTGGTATAACTTTTGGTGCACCCATATTAATTGTTTTATGGTTCTTTGATGATGCTCCTGAATCTAATTACATTGCTTGGCTTATAGTTATTGCTATGTATATCTGGTTATATTACCGTTTAGGAATATCTGAAAGTAGAAGATATTTAGGATTGAAATTATTCGGTGATCAATCACAACATCCGAATCAGAAATATGTAGACTTAGAGTGGATATCACAATCTGATTTTGATACTAGTGCTACTCATAGTGCTACATCTTATGGTTCATTTTATGATAATAAAGCTAATATACATAAGAAAACATCAGGCACATTGATATTTGGTGAAAAAATTAAATTGAAAGCTGGAAGTATTGTACCATGTGATTTGCTCTTGATACGTGGTAGTGTACTTGTTCAAGCTGATCTTGATTCTGAGGCACGTACTATAATTGCTATCAAAAATTATGGCCATAGTGATGATAGTGTATTAAATTCAAGTACATTAAACGAAAAAGAAAGTAAAGCAATTAAGTATTCGCCTTTATTATCACTAACATTGCCATTGGATGCGACAGCATCAAATGACAATCCCTTTGAAACTCATCCAAAATCAATACTTAAAGGTGGAAGTTTTGTAAAGTATACAGATGGTGATTGTTGGGGTGTTGTTATTAGATTAGGCTGGCAATCGACGCAAGGTCGCATCACATCTTCATTGATCGCTTCGGCGGATTCAGATCAAAGAATGGATGGACTTCATTGGGATTCCGGTCAATTACTATTTTTTAGTTCAACAGTCACTTTAGTAGCTGTATATTTGTGGTCACATGTAGATATTTTACCTAATTTATACAGTCCATCTGTAGCTATATGGTTAGCAGCTGGTGTAACATTTCTATTATTTGCGTCACAAATTATATTATTATTTGTGAAATTATACACTTGGAAAATTAATAATATCTTGGACGTGATAGATAAGACTAATCTAATAAGTATTTCATTAAAAGTAGCCTCAACAAAAATTGTTGCATTTGATTCAACAAGTCTTTCTAAGTCTGGTCAAAGTTTAGTATCAATTGTATGTCCTGAGAATATTGTCCGTAGTACGTCTGAGCCGACTGTGAGCGGTAGAGGTATTCATATTGAAATGTCATCAAGTAATGATTATGCGAAAATACCGCACTTGTTGCAAGAAGCTCTAGCTACATGTCATTCTTTGGAAGTTTTACCCCCTATATCATCAGCACCGTTTCCGAGTCGACGTGATCGTGATGATGATAGACACCGTTCCGTAGTACGCGGTACGCCACTTGATAGAAACTTTTTACGAGCAAGTGGATGGCAATTACAACATGCATCAACTTCTACAAATTCTCTCATATTTGCTTATAGCCCTAAGCTCGATTCAGCAATAAATCAGAGAGCAGATACATCATATTTTAGAGGTAATAAAAATATCATATTACAACATTTTGATACAGGTATGGGGCAATATCGCGCAGCAATATTACTAAGAAGATCTAATGGAGAAATAGTATATATTGTAAGAGGTGAACCTGAGCGTATTCTACCATTATGTAAATCAGAAACAATTATGAATAAAGCGTTAGATGACATTTCGTATGCAAAATCAAGTGGTCAAAGTTGTATTATGTATGCCATCAAAGTTTGTACAGAAAAAACCAATGTAGTTCAAGCTATGACTTGGAAACAGCATGAAAGTGCGCATGATTTATCGTTCATAGGTTTATGTTTTTGTAGTCATTTATGTGAAAGAAAGTCTGCAGAAACTGTCAATACATTGAAACAGATTGGTATGAAACCAGTCATGTTAACTGACATACATAATGCATACGTGTCGAAAGTTATTGCACAAAAAAGTGGGATATTATCCAGTATAAAAACTTTGAATGAAAGGTCACCGCCAGCCTTTGTACCACAACAACAACGTACTAGACGGATTTTAAGGGATGCTCCACCCACAGCCTCTAGCCCTGCTCCAACAGGAGAAGTACTTGCTGTAGAACCAGAGAGTGACCTTATCATAATTGACTTGAATGCTGAAGGTAATGTTACCCTGTATAATGAGAACTATGATATTATTGCCACTCCTCTGTTGCAGCTGTTGTTACGTGTAGCCGCATACGAGTCTTATTATGATGAAAGTAATACAGGAGTAGGTAAAAAGTTAGAATCTTTTATCAATGATCATGTCGATGTGGAAAATGGTGCCCGTTATGGTGCTACTACAACTTCGCAGACCACGTTATCTTCGTATACACATAAGCATAAAATATTAGAACTTGTGGCATCTGGACGAGGACTATGTGCTGTTGAAAGACAATATTCAAAAGTCATACAAACGATACTTGCTAGATATGTTCGAGTATTTTATGGACTTGATAGCATGGCTAAGGTAGATATAATACGGTTACTACAGAGCGCACCAGATGAATTGCAATATGCTAGTACAAATGATCGCAATAGTCGACAAAGCGTCATGTATGTTGGTGCCCACAATCGGGAGCATTTGCCAGCATTTGCAACAGCTGACGTATCTGTATCACTAGCTTCAAAACCACTCACACAATTATCTTACAAGCAACGCCAACAGAGTCCAAACAATGCTAATTTATTTCCAAGTGCAGTACTATTATCATCAGGTTCTGTGGTAAGTACAAAAAAGTGTCCCAGCATTATTTTACAAGTAATACAAGATTCACAGAGCACAGCGCGTAGTTCTTATGGTATTAACACATTTATAAAAAAAGGACAAGTATTAGTTCTGTTTAAAATATTTTTTTTAAATGAACCATTTGTAGCAAATTCAAAGTATGTAATGGGTGTTATTTCCATCATCGGGGTAATTGCACTGTGTTTAGAACGAGGAACATTGGATACGACAACTGTAAGTTCGAAACGACAAATACTACCTGCAGATTATTTGAATTTAAAATTTGCCAAAGAAGCTGCCGTGCATTCTCTGATTTGCTTTTTTTTTGCATTTTTTGCAAGTAAAGTATTATTACAATCACAGCCGTGGTATACACCTACAGAATTAACAAGTGAAAAATATGATGATTCTACTGATCAAATGGCTTATTCCATTGAAGCAACAGTGAATGAAATGTTACTTATTGGACAAATTGTCTTACTTGCCGTGACGAGTGTACTATTTAGTGATTATGAAGAAAATAATGATAAATTTATGCAAAGTAAAGCTTATTATACTTTTCTTGTTTTCTTCATTATTGGTGTCATATTTACAGCATATCAATGCATGATGCCATCTGAAGAGAATGGTTTAGGACTTTACCCAACTACTACGTTGTTTGGTATAGAATTATTTGGTTTATATATAATCAATGTATTTCTATGTTTAGCAATAAAACCGAAATTAGATAAAGATTGTTTTATACCAAAAGAAAAGAATCCATTGCCATTATTTACTCCTGCATTAAAGAACGCATTTGATGAGGATGATACAGGTGAAACTTTGAGAAGAAGTATAGAGTCCAGTTTACCAATTTTGGAGAATATGCAAATCAGAGATTCTAGCATTAATGAGCAGCAGCAAATATCTGAGTCGCCTACTGACGACACAATGCTTTTATCCACTATAATACCAACAACATCGACTGTGCACTATTAAATCATTGATGAAGTGAGCATGCCATGGTGAACAACAAAATGTTGAAAATGTAATAATGTTTTCATAGAACCCACCCTTTTTATGATATACCTTAGAATATACCTAAATAAAAAATTTGTGTGTTTAAAATCGTTTCGTTACTATTTACAGTTTATTTAACCACGTCTACCCGTCATCAGATATTGATCATCTTGTACTTCAAATCGCCCTAGTGGCAGCATTGCTTAGAATAGTCGGTTGATTGACAGAAGCCTAACTCCTATCTGGATCCCCGTTTATAGACCTTGATCATGCACCCATCTTAGATCAACATATCTACGTCCGCGATCCTTAGCTAATTCATCAATATTCTCATGCTTACTGATAGCATCGAATATGGCTCTACATTGCGCATATGGATCTCGACGTCCGACGATTTTAACCGATGCACTTGATATACCAAAACGTAATAATATAGCTCTAGCAAATGGTGATGCAACCATTGTTCTACTCTTGGGTGTTGCTCTGATATACACTTGACAACTATTATGCTTGCCATGTAGATTATGGGCTAAGCCATAATTATCAAATAAATCAATATGATGCAAATTTCTATATGCATTCGCAAATGCATTTGTAACAGCATCTGCTGGTGTTTGTGCACGTCCCATACCAAAACCAGCAGAACCTCTCAAATTACCAATTACAACCAGACATCGATGAGTATTCACGCGACCACCAGGCATGGTCTTTTGCACGACATCACTGTTTAGGATAGCTGTAGACCACATTCTACCATCTCTATCAGTACGTGTTACAGGATCAAAATCAATGCCACGTGAGGTCATTTCAGTATCAGCATCATCTGCTTCCTCTTTATCACTTCTAGTATCATCATCACCAGCATGAATGATACCTCGTTCAACTTGGAGAGCTTTTTCTGCAGCTTCTGCTTCGCGTTCTGCAACAGAAATTTCCCATGCTTCGTCGCCATATTTTTCACGGTATGCTCTTTCTTGTTTCTTCAAGTTGCGTTCAATTTTTTTACGTTCTTGTACAGATAGTTTAACATCTGTTTTACCAGTTAATTGTCTTTGAATTCTATCATATTCTGTCACTAATCGTCTCATATCTTCAGTGCCTGTTAATCTAAATTCACTCCATGCAAATGGATCTTTTTCATTAATCATATTTGTTTCCCCTATTAATGATGCCATTTCTTGAAAATCTGATGAAAATCTTTGCATATCATCACGTTGTAAAAATAATTCAAATAGGCGTTGTCTTACAGCATCCGAGGGAGCTAAATCTCTAGTACTTTCATTTAATGTTTTATAACGTTTTAATAATTCTCTTGCCTCTTCTTGTATATGCTGTGGTGCATCATTTTCTAATAAGTATGATATATCTTGCATTTGTCTAGCATCATATGTTGCACGTTCAAAATAACTTTTTGCTATTTGCATGCGTAAACCAGGATCAGCACCCATATAATCCTTCAATACACTATCCAAAGCAAAACGATCAAAATCATGATCTTTTTTAGATTCAGGTGAATCATATAAATCATATTCACTTGCACCACCATGTATATCCCTTCTGAATCTAACAACTTCTAATGATATTTCATTATCACCATCGCCTTTGATTTTATGATTTTTAATAGCTTTCATAGCAGGAACAATTTCTTGATTTCGCTTAAATTTCATGATTGCACTACGTGAAATATTATGTGGAGTGACGAGGCCATCTTTTAATAATGCAGCTGATACAGCTTCAGCTGGAGTTTCTGGGGTTAAGCCGCTAACATGTACTGCATATGATGGTAATACCGAAATTTTTGAGGTTATTGTTGCAAATTTTTCATTTGTTTGTTTTGATAAAAATTCAGTTTGGGCTGCTTTGGCTGCTTCTACTGTTGGAAAGCCAACAAATGCACTAATATTAGAATGCGATGCTGCCGCTACAGGCTTACCATCATAGCTTTCGCTGGATACACCACCTAAAGCTGCCATGACCTGTTCTGCGACATCAGTTGGTGCGTCTGTTGAAAGCTGTACAGCCATACCTACCTGATAGCTATCTTCAGTATCAACTTTCAGATGATGTTGATTACCTTCACCAGCAGAAAATACTTTCTTTGGTAATATTGAGACAGCATAATGAACATCCTGTGGACTGTGTAAGACAACACGTGCCTGATTATTGTCTAATATTGTTGCACTGGCAGCGTGGTATCCATATTGACTGAAAAATGACATAATTTGCTGCGATGTTGCACCTTTTGGTAAATTACGAACAACAACTGATGGAACAGGTACTTCAGTATAATTACATGTTAATGTTTGTGACATTGGTTTACCATTTGAGTCAAGCATACCACCTCTGCCACGTAATGCGCTATTTGCGTTTATGGCTGATTGTGGTGTATCAAATAATGCCACAATACGATCAGCTGCAGAATCTGGTGAACGCCTTCTTTGTAATACTTGTGTACAGCCTGGTTGTGATTCTAATAATTCTATTAATTGTTTATTTTGATATTTACGTGCACGTTTCACTTGTACTGCTGGACAAGCCACCTTTTCAGCATGCACACCTTGTACAAACGGTGCTAATTCTAATCTTTTTGTTGCTTCTTCTAAACGAGTATTTAACATGTGTTCTGATGCAGGATCGGCATATCTAATGCGTAATGTTCCCTGACTTTCATTTGATTGATGTAAAGTTGTATCAGGAAAAGTAGCCAAAAGAGCCTCCTTGATGGTCTTGATAGCAGCTTCTTCTGATGTTTCAGCTTGATTTGTGCTTGATGGAAGGTTACATACAAGTACTTCATAAGTACCGTCAGATAGTTGCGATATACGTGCATCTGGACTATAACCACCAAATGATAATAAACGTAACATTCTTGCAGCGCGCAATGCAGATTCTGCCGAAGTCATATGAAATTGTAATGTAGTACCACCCATAAGATGAACATTGCGTGCACCATGTTTACTAAAGATTTCATGAATCTCTTCAGAAGACATTGTACTTGGTATATTATCTAAATATATGGCAGGCATAGCTGTATTTATAACATTACATGTATCCTGCGCGATCGAGTCCAGCGAAGCATTTGACAAGGTATGCTTAGCATGCTCAGCTTCTGCGGAGTTCATAATATGAACTGCACATCCTGGCTCTAATTCTATTTTTCGTGCATCAACAACTCCATTCAAACTTTCTTGGAGGAGTGACTCTGTTATATAGTTGGGGACTCCAAGTACCTTCAGTGTGGTTGTATTCGAAGGTAGTGAACTCAATGCTCTTGTTCGAAGTGATACATGTGCACTACGTTGTAATGCAACCACAGAGGGTCTCAGCACTGTAAAGCGCATCATCTTTACTACGATTCAATGCAATGCGAGGGACTATTCTTGAGACCAAAAATCAACCAATTTTGGTGTGACACCGTGCCGTTTTCGGTCCCTAAAAAATCGGATTTTCGGAGAATTTTGTTGAGATATAAATGAACCATTAAGTTACTTACATGAGCATATATACAATTGGCACAACATTCAAAACAATCCTCACAATTTCGTTATACTTCCAATAATATGCGGTTTTAGGAAAGGGACGGACATTGGAGCATTCCAATGCGTGAGTTGCAATTCTAATCCTTTATCTTTTGCAAATCTTTCCAAATTACGCCATATTGGTTTGAATTGACATCCATTTCCAACAATACGAAATAATGGTGCAAGGCTTTCTTGCATGAATTTCATGAGCGTTTTGTCCGCCGCGCTGACGTGCTCTAGAAAATAAAATTTGCCACCTCTTTTTAATATACGCGAAATTTCATTTAATATTGAATCAACGACATCATCATCACCAACACTGCATAGCAAATGTGTAGCAACAACAGCATCTACGCTGCTATCAAATATATCATGGATAGTGCTACCTCCCTGCTCCCACAACATCATGGGCTCGAAAGATAATTTTGTTAAAGTTTTCTCTTGTTTGATGAATGGTTTGAAGTATTTATTGGGTTCAACGCCAATATATGTAGTTATATTAAGTCCATTGGGTGGACTCCAACACTTAAAATTTGTTCCAGGTCCAGTGCCAAACTCTACTACAGTCCCTTTTATATTACCGAGAAGATTGCAGCGTGCCTCGTTCATAGCATGGCTTTTCGTCATTGATGCACAAAGCTTTGAAAATGCCCAAGCACGTAAGTCAGCATCTCTTTCTAAAATACCTAAAAGAATAGCAAAACATATGATGCCTCCTCCACTCATGTATGTCGTAATTTTCAATGTTGTCTTAACCCATTTTGGTATCTTTTCCCCAACTTCTGACTCCAAAATTTTCAATGCCAAAAACAAGAATAACATACTACCACCAATTATAGTTGCATCACAACCAGGACAGCAAGAACTAAACACCATGGCTTAAACAAATATTTATTTAATCAAAAAAGTAAATTTACAAATGATAGCCCGAAATTGGTATCTCTTAGTGGCTTAACGGTATTTGATAAAACTCAAAATGCAATGTACCCTCGGGTACCTCGATTCTTTACTCAAAAAGTCTATTGTTGTACACTCTTTTGTTGTTAAAACAAAGATATCGAAACTAGAATTTTGACAGACGGCATCCCCGGCCTCTTCATCTGGGACCCCATTTTCACTTGTAAGATAGGATCTATAAGGTCAATCATCCTTTCAAGACACTCGACCCGGTTTTTGTGTGCAATATTTGGTGCTCATAAATGTCTGATAGTATTAAATTAACGCTCCATGGTGGTAGCGAGGTGCAAGGCGAAATATATTGCATTGATCCCGTAACGAAAGCTATCGTATTGAAAGATGGTGAAGGGACTTACTCATTAGTTAATTCTGATGCTATAGAAAGTATATCTGGTGATTTAAGTCAAGTGGCAGTACCCGATCCTATCAAAAGAGGACTCACCATTCAGCTTGATAACAATAAGATAAGGGAAAGGGAAACAAAAGCAATGATACATGCTGAAAAAGAAATTGAATCACAAAATTTTAGTGTTGATCCTAAAGTTCAACAATTATTTGATCGTATGAGAAATATCTTCCCATGTGTATGGAATGGTGTCGATATGATGGTATTTGATACACTAATCATAAAAGCACCTGGATATGATGCTGTTACTGTTAGAGAAGGGAAACAAGGTGATGATGGTATGGAAAGAGTTAAAAAAGTTCTCAAAGGAGAGAGAAACAAGTTGAATATGAATTAGAATTTGCCCAGATAAAGTAGGGAAGATAGAGGAGGGAAGGCTCATTTTGGTCAGATAGATACTCATATTTTTGGACCATTAAGCAACGGAACTACAATATGATTAATTGGTACATAATATAATACGATCTTGTAGGTCTGAAGAGTGGGGTATTTAGGTCAGAGATCAGAAAAAATGTGGGGGAATCGTGTTCCAACGTGACTAGCACTTACGATATGATGGTTCGTCGTTGTTGATCGACACGATTTCAGTTTGTAAAGAACATTAAATTGGGAATTATTTTTGTGAATTACGTTTATTTCGAGTCATATCATTCAACGAAACTTGTCCACGTAACATATAGAAACCATTCGATGTGATCCATGTATCAGACATAGGGATCGAATCATTAGAAGGGAAATACTGCTCCACGACTAAAAATTGCATTCTAATTTGTATGAAATTTTTCAGAGGGGGCAGAAAGTAACCGCCACTTCCACCAATCTAAATCAGGTATGTAGAATATGATCATGTTTGAAGCTCATTCCAACATGATCGTAAAGAATCCGCCTGGTTTGTTACATTCTGACTACTTGTCAGAACGCTCTAAAGCTTAAAGAATTCCACCTATCGCTGTTCCAGATGATCACAGCTCATATTTAAAGCGTCAAAGAAGGAAATGAAGTGGGTCAACAAACAAAATCAATTCAGAGTTTATGCTGTCACCTAAAAACAACCTCACTAGCATGAAATTGTAGCAAAACATTTTTATGTGTCACATATGCACAAGATTGCATAACCCATAAAAAAATCAGCATGTTACTCATACTATCTAATCAATAATCTATTTCAATATTTCACACAAACTCTATAAAACTTAATTAAAAAAGAAAAAAGGCAAATCCTACGGCGGCTTTTTGCAAAACGAAATGGGCAGAAGAGGTTTTGCGTTGCTTTATTGGATCAAATTGTAAGTTTCCTTTATATGCATGATTACAGTATATATTTTATTCACGGTATTGTTTTAATATTATTTTTAGGCACTGAGTGTAATCTCAAGATAGCTTTCTTCGCAAAAAAACACTACTAACATCATTCTAAAACTTCCTTCTATCCTGAACATTATAATCTCATTTGACAGTAAATTTACAATATAGTATTGTATAATTGTAGTGTTCAATGACAGAAGTTGCCAAAATGAAACGTCATACACTTCTTGGCGGCCCACTCCCCAAGCTCGGGCATAATGAGCGTGGTAAGTATTAAAATGCCCTAAACTTTGATATATAATGCGTATTACATGCACTATACTATCATAGTTTTTTACATCTCTCTAGCACATGCATAATAAATTGAATAACAACTCTAACCTGATTACTTGTACTTCAAATATAATTGCGTTTTCTTTTATAAAAATAAATATCGTATTATATTCATAAATATAATATTATAATACTAAAGCTGGATTATTTTTAACAAAACCGGAAGTTAGAAAAGATATACGTGAAATTCAACGTACTGCTAACGTCGATAGCGACTCCGATAGCAGTATCAAATCTATAGATATATTAGATGATAGAAATAATTATCCTGTGAAACCAAGAAAAACACCAAGGTGGGGTGGAGCTATGGGAAGGGATACTCCAGGTCATATGGGTGATTATGGAGCTCGTGATGAGCAAGGTCAACGTGTTGAAACAGTCTATTATGATGCTGATATCGTTGATCAAACAATGGCGTATTTAAATACAATACGCACCACAAAACCTAATCTATGGCAAGCAGAAGAAGAACGTGATCGAATAGATGCATTGCGCACTTCTATACAACATAGTTTATTAACTGAAGCAAAAGAGTTACAATCTGAAAAACGTGAACAAGAAGGATATTTCCGTCTATTGCAAGGAGCACACATGCGTGGCATGCTTCTTCAAAATGCTCATGTTAGGCAAAACACAATGACTTATGACGTTATTGTTGCATTAAAACAACGTAAAGAAGCACTTGCCATGGTTGATGCAGAAATGATACGTTTAAAGACTTTATATGCAAGTGTCAAATCGGCCCGTAGCTCAGGTAAAACTAAAGGTAGTAAATCCCCTTCTAGCAGTAATAATGACGGTCCGCGTGGTAGTACAAGTATGCTTCATATAACTATAGATGCAAATACACCATCTGCGCATGATGTATATGTATATCGTGGCCAAGTAATTGATACACCCATGGGTCCAGGAACTGTTGAATCAATTCAACCAGCAGAGAAAAAAGTTACGATAAATTTACCGTTCGGCATCATGTACGCACATTTGAATCGAATGATTTGTTGGGGTATTCGGGATAGTGATTCTGGTAATAGTGCTGATAATAGTCATTTAGTAGGTGAAACATTAGATTCCTCATCTGATCGTGCTTTATCAATAAAATGGAAAAAATTACGTCATGCACTTACTCTACCCAGTTCAGCTGCTCGAGGTATCGATGGCTTCATTGGACCACTGGTTGAATCTGAAGGCATTATAGATCCTCTGTCAACAGCAAATAGCGGTGATATAGCTAATAGTGATTCATTAATGGATAATGGCGATCAAGATATTGAAGAAACAGCAAATTTTGTAGATCATGAGAAAATGATGCAATCCTTGTCACAAATAGAGACAGGCGGTGCAGAATTGATGGCTCAATATTTCTTACCAGTAACGCCTGATCCTGATACTACGTTAAGTAGATCACAATTAAGAAAAAACTTGACTGAAACTATTGGTAATAGTGTGAAAGATCCACGTTTAGTAATGTCACATCCATCGACTCTACCGTTATTAATTGACTCTATGGTTATGAAAAATAGTTCAGATATGCAATTATGCACAACATCATTAACATCTACTAACCCTGGTCAACCTATGACAACTGGTTCATGGACATGGGATGCTAGTACTCATGTTATGAGTTCAACTTTGAAAGAACGTAGTGAATTAATAAAAAAATTAGAAGAAGAAGTATTCGATAAATTGAAAGATGTAAGTGTATCGAGAAAATCTGCAGCAAAATTAGCTGTTGACACAAGCGCATTACGTATGGCTATGTTTACACGACGTGTTAGACATCGTAATAATTTAAGTGAAAGAGGTATTAATGGGGGGCCTGCACTAGCGACACTTGATGCTGCGACAGTACAAGAAGCCCGATTACAGGCTGGCTCCAACGACCCTGTAGCCATAAGTATAGCGTTACATAATATTGCTGCAAAAGGAGAAGAAGCCAAAAGAATTGCTGCTGAAGAAGCTAAATTGGCCGCTGCTAATAATAAAAGAAAGCGTAAAGTTGGTGAAGAAGAAGTTGAAGGTGTGGAGGGGAATGAAGAGGAAGAGGATGACGAAGATGAAGAGGATGAAGATGAGGATGATGTCGCAACACAATCTTCACAAGCTGATGAAAATGATTTACCATCTAAAAAACGCTCACGTAGCGATGAAAGCGATGGTAGTGATGATGAAATGATCCAAATTGATTCGCCATCTAATGTATCTGGAAGTGCAGCTTTAGCAGTAGCAGCTGAGGCTGCTGCTATGGAAGAGGCTGTTATGTCAGCTTTAGTTGCTCCACCTGTATCTGTCGAAATACAACCACCTAAAGAAGAAGGTAAGAAAGCTACTTCTGCAAAATCTAAATCAAAGCGAAAGCGGTAAATATGTATATCATTTCAAAAT
>JACKZZ010019897.1_pt1 | contig 13568 bp, 3 predicted proteins | sample 8027871 | NCBI WGS metagenome assembly JACKZZ01 (sample SAMN15724774, study PRJNA655200) | protist metagenome | isolation source: fluorescence activated cell sorting (FACS) single amplified genomes of... | place: USA: West Boothbay Harbor, Gulf of Maine | collected 2000-07-19
ATTAAATTACAAAGTGCCAAATTTATTAATTTTTGTTTATTTTGTAATTTTGAAATAGCCGCCGTCGGGCCATTGTTGTTATTTATTATTATTTTTTTTTATTATTTTTTTTATTTTTTTATTATTTATTTATTATTGTTATTATGTTATTATTATTATATTTATTTTAGTACATTATTAATTTATTATGTCCTTTGAGGAGTGAAGTGCACAACATTGGAAATTTAAATTCACTTTTATCCAGCGCGACCTTTTTATTAAAACAAATTAATAAATTTGTAATTTAATAATAATTTCATCCTCTCCGCTATTGATTTCAGGCGTACTACCATGCTAGCATATATTTACCATGGACACAGCATTGCCTACGATCCAATTTTGCGTACAAGAGGAATAAGGTTTTAGTTATTATTTATTTATTTTTATTATTTTATATATTATTATTATAATTATTTATTATTGGAATTATTATTACTATATACAATATACACATGTACAATATACACATGTACACATGTACACACACGTGACCAATGTGGTGATTGAAGACATTGAAATAGAAAGCAAAAGTACATATTACTCTACTAAGTGTAAATTGCAATACAGTGTACACACAGATTTAGTACATTGTAACTAACTTTTTCTGCGATGAACCATGCGTAAGCCAGGTGTCGAAATGGAAATGGCCTCGTACGATCAGGGTGACAAGGACGATGGCGAAAATCACGATTTGCAGTACGCGATGAAAGCTATTGAGCGTGGAAAAGTTTGCAACAATCCCTTGTATGGTGTAAATTTAACAGCTATAACGATGGGCAACAAAAAAGATGATGTAGATCAAGATCAACAGGACGCAGTCAAAGCCAGTGGTATGACCAAAGACAGTGGAGACGAAAGTCATTTTGATAAAAAGCGCCGTAAGTTTTATAAGCAATCGTCTAAAACGTTAATTGAACGCAACAATAACAACGCAAAATGTACATTAAGTTTTAAGAAGACCCGTAGTTTGTTGCTACTCTCACTATTATTCATTATTTTGTGGATTGTGTTTTTAGTTAGCTCAATAAGGTCATTAAAAATATTTGTAGAAGCATCTCCTCTCGCATACATGTTTATATCATTTCAATTTGTCTTAATCCCATGTATTTTTTTTGAGCGTTATTTTATGGTTTTCGATATACGAGCGGCTTATTTTAAAAGCAGAATAACATCACCCTTTTTTATATGTATATTAATAGTATGTATCGTTTACGGGTTCGACTTAGAACCTTGGCATAATAATTCAAACGAACATACTAATTCAAAGGATATAATAAACGTACCAAATTTAGGATTCTGTCAAGTAATAGATCAAGTAACATTAAAAACGTTGAAGGGCTCTTTGTTACGAAAGGAGGAGCCACCAGTAGCAATTTCTCCTGTCTTTGGCAATATCTCTGTGGCAGTGCTTGATGAAATTTATTATCTTGCTGAAAACCTACTGGATGCATATACGACCGATAACGCATGCGCAACGTATACAAGACCATTTATATATTCTCGTCTTTTTCGAAAATGTGGTATCAACTGCCAAACGATCACGGAGTACTGCGCAAATACGTGCAACGATATTTTGAGCTCGTGTATAGAAAATTACCATGAAAACATGAATTTGGACGGAAACGAAGAATTTGAAGACATGATGAAAACTTTGCAGGCACCTCCAAGTAATACGGTTGTAACAACAGTCACTGGATTGATAGTAAGCCAAATGGGTTCAACTGCAACTGAAAACGATGTACGTGCAGTGCTCAAAGAAACAGTTAATAGCTTAAAAACGCTGCATACGTACCTGAAACATTATACCGATCCCAATATTAGAAGATGTTCTTCAAGCAACCAAAGCTTCAGTACAATAAATCCTGCACCATGCTTGAACATAAAGAATTATAGTATTTTAGGAGATGACCAAAGTGGCGCTTGCTCGAAAGTTAATTTAACAAAATCGGTGTTGCCACCGCAGCAGGAAAACATGCAAATTAGTGTTATGCCCCCCAAATGCGAGAAAAATTGTTTTTACATAGTCTTATGCGCAGTCGCAGTTTCAATTTCAGCCATTTTGGCAATTTACGTTTCTTACAATAATGTAATGACTACTAGATTTCGGCAACATACGTTTGTTGAATGCGCCATAACACTCACAGAACGAGGCAAGGCACTTTGTGCAGGTTTAATACCAATATTTGTCTCCACTGTCATGTATCAGCACGGGTTAAGTGTAGAGAAACATTTTCAAAACGATGCTTTTACTCCAATTATGTCGTACTTAATGGGGTGCATTGGGTATTATCAGGGGGCACTTAGCTTGCTACCATGTTTCACTGGATTTTCAATCGTTCAGCTTGATAATGACTATCACGTAAAGATATCGAAATCTAAGAAAAGTAAAACACCATTATTTCTACGTACACTGTATCGCTGGTACATATCTTTATTTAGTTTTACACGTGGCAGATATATTTATGAAAAAATATTTTTGTATGAGATTGTTGAAATAGTACTACAATACAACGCCTTTGTGGAATTGTGCATAAGTGCAAATATAACGTATATTGTTATGAGTTATACATTGTTGCTATTGAATGTACTTGTATCGCCTACCATCATGTTATGTAAAAAGAAAAATGAAGTCACACACAAAAGTGCCCTGAAATACGTCATATATGTGTTTGATTCAACTTTGGATGCCCTATATTTGTTTACAAATATATACCGTGGTGGGGATGCAAATTCAAAACCGAAATTAGAATTTACTGTGAATGCAGCATTATGGTATCCCTCGCTATCAATAATAAACAAAATGAGAGTAATACGCCGGACAATCACTAAAACGTCAGAAACTAAATACAGCACGCGTACATTACGATTTAGGCATCACGATATTCTTCATCATGCCAAATCAGCTATTAGTAAAGAGTGTAAACACCGAGTAGAAACGTTTGTATTACTTTCTGTACTATCTATCGGCGCAATTTTATTAGGTTCAAATGTAATTAATTTTCTTGTAAAATACATGTCTTGTCGAAATGAATTTACAATTGATTTGTGGGAAGGGGCATCTCCAATTAAAATGTATTCATACGGTTTATGGAATATCACGTGTGGGTACCATCTAATCAAAAGTATTACGGCAGATAATAAACATATTAATTATATTCCTAAAATAATCAATAAGTGCACGAAACTCGAACGTCTAAGTTTAAGTGATAACAATTTAACAGCGCTGCCTTGCGAGTTGTTAGAAATGACGAATATAAAATACGCTAACTTAAATGGAAACCCAGTAGCATCAAAATTAGAAATACGTCCTCACGATTGCAAATTAAAAGGTAAAATATTTCCGACGGAAAACTTTGTTTGTAAGCATATGCATCAAACATTGAAGCATATTATATTTCCTAATCAAAATATTACGAAAGTAAGTCGATGCATTCATAAATTTGAGCATCTAGAATCGTTGATACTTCCACACAATCAACTAGCGGCTAATGGTATACCATCCACAATACTGGATTTATCAAATGTCACGTTAGCGAAGCTGGTGTTGGATGTTCGTGGAAACACAAAGATCAATAAGGATTTTTCATGGCAAGATGAAAGTATAAATAATAAACACGACAAAAATGATTTAACTAGATTGGAAAAAATGACGAGTTTTTTAATAAAACATTTTCCAGATTTAAGAAGCTTGAATTTGGCTGGTAACAGTATTAGAGAAGAGACCGTAATGTATCAGCTTCTAGACAATATGCCTATGTTGAAGCTGATAAATATGTCCATGAATGACTTATACGAAATTGATAAAGAAAGGAAAAGGTTTTATACGCCATTTTCGTCTTCCATATGGTCCAAACTTCAAGTTATTGATTTGGCCTCAAACCCTTTGAAGAAACTGAGTTTAGATTTTTGCTTATTTATCGAAATGCGTGGGATTTCCTTGAATATCAAAAAGAACACAATAAATCTTGTATCATGGGGCTATAAAAATGACACAGAATTTTCTTTATACAATAGCAAACACTATAGCTTGATGCCCATGACGATCATGAAACAACTGTATAGTTTAAAAGTTTTGAGAATTTTTCCGCATTCTGGATTAACATTTACATCAACTGATTTAAAATTACTATGCCAATATACAAATGTGGAAGACTTGGAATTATCAGGACGTGGTATTAAATTAAGTTATGTCCCTGAAGCCTGTAAGGCAGTCCAGATTTTCAAGGTAGATATCAGAGGAGGTGCAGGTGCCATTTTCAACTTTTCGTGGCCATCAATGTTTGGAAAATATGCTTTTTCTGAATTCACATGCGCTCCGTGCGGTTTGACTAATGTTGCGCCGATAGTAAATGTAACCACCAGTACAACAAAGTTAAAACAGTTGAATATTGGTTATAATTCAGGATTAAAAGTGCCATTTGTCAGCTTATTAAGCTATTTTGAACTACCGACTTTAGTTGTGATGATTCTAACTGCCAGTCCTTTGGTTGGGGAGGTAAATCTAGCTCCGCATGTGTACAAAAAGCTACAATGTTTAGATTTGGCGTCAATCACAACGTTATCACCACTTATGACTCCAGGTTTGTATAATATAAATGGTGAACTATATATACACAAAAACGTTTCCAACTTGGATTACTTGCTACAAAACGCAACAGAAAATATTACCAAAGATAATATCAGTATAGGTGCAGCAGTAGTGACACAAACTACCTGGAAAATCCAAAGTATGGTGTGTAGAGATCAGATTGATCGTCGTGATAAAAATAATATTGTTTGTCTTGCACCCGAAATATCGTACAAAGACATGTGTTAACAAGGCTAAAAATAAATCAAAAACCCAAGTGTGCAAGTCGTACATATTACTTATTTAAAACAAGGTACTCGTATACTATTATTTTTTATACGACTCGCGGTATTTTATTTTTTTTACACGTAAAATGTATCTCTCTACTAAAAAATACAATAACAAAACTTTAATCTCTAAACGTAACAGTATATCACACACAGAGAAATTTCACTAAAACACGATTTAGCCGTTAAGAAGGGCTAAAGGGCCCCTTCTTGTACACATCTTTTTTCTTTTTAATTTTTTCTTTGCCCCCGATAATTTAAGAGCTTTAAATTGTAGCATTGGGACCAACTGGGCACACATAGTTTTATTAATAACGATATTCAAAAGGTGGTGCAATATTGTCGAGCGTTTGTTTTGTCCATAAAAATGTGTCTTCAATTGATTCGTGTACGTTTTTTTCTTTCATAATTGAGGAACTGCTAGTCAATAGATTTATTGCTTTTGTTTTTATAGTGTTGTCAATAGTAACTTTGTTGTGAAATGGTAACGAAATATATCCAGTATGACCTACATGCCTAGCATTACCATTGTCCCAGCATACATTTGTTGTCGCTTGTATCAACAATTCTTTTGTAACACGAGGCGTTATTTTGGGTAACATCGATTGGAGAATTGAGTCTTTCTCCTCTTCCCCTTTCGCCTCATCATTCATTTTTCTGCGAGTTCCCGATATAGATTTTTGGCTATTCTTACCTCGTTTTCTTTTGCTTTTTGTTGCTGCAATTTCTAACACAGACATTGCATTACTTGGTTTTTTCCTTGTCTTAACTTCTAGAGGTAATATTTTTGCGTCTTCCAAAATAATAAACTCTTGGCTATGAAATGCATCTGTTTTTACAGTACCACTATTGTCTAATAACCTCCATCTCGTATCGTTTAAATAAACAGCGCTATTCTTAGTATAACTACATGTCTTATACTTTTCGTCTTCGTAAAATACAACAATATACGTGTCTTTTTCCTCGCGCATGTCTAGTTTGGTAATTGATTTTAATTTAGAGCCTAGTTGACCATTTACCGAGCGCCGATGACTGGAACTACCATCTGTTGTCGTCTCATTCAAACGCATGATACGCGCCTTAAACGTATCCTGACCTTTGTAACTTTGTAGCCGTAAATGGGAGTCTTTATAACTCAACGGTGTCACATCTTTATAGCCAAGAATTAAGAACAAACAATGCAATAAATCTAAAATATTTTGGAGGGCTGGTGCTTCGTATCGGTGTTCCCAACTTTCCATATTATCGCGTATTTCATAAGTAGCCACTAAAATAGTTCCCTCATTACGTCTCCTCGCCATGTATTGTTCAATTTTTTCCATACCAATATTTATGTAATCTTTTACATGTTTTCCAAGAGCAAGGTGTTTCTTCTCCATTGACCTACACTCATTAAAAAAAATATTTAACGTTTCTCTGTCGTGAACAAGTTCTCCTGCTGTAACAACACGTTCAATTGCTTCAACTTTTGGTTTTAAATTATCATGTTTCTTATATGTGTCTTTCACATAATCCGACATTTGTCTCTCTTTATAGCGTGGGTAATCTAAGTAGAATGCTTTTAATTTTTTCAATGCCATGTTCATGGCCCAAAATGATGTACACTGTAATGATTCGGATCGAATCACAAAATCTAATGTGACCACAGATTCTTTTTTATGCAGCAGTCGGAGTATTTCAATTTCTTTTTTCTTTGCTTTTTGCAACCTTTCAATGTCTAATTTCCGGTGCAACTTTTTCGCAATTTTGGCTTTGGTCATATTTGTGGCAAACGATGTGCCTAACACTTCTTCTACTTCCCGCCCTGCAGCAACTTCAGCCATTAAGCTTCGCTGGTTTTCCATTACACGCTGGTTGATAGTACTTAGTGACGTTTCTAAATTTTGCATCTGTTGATATGTTTGTTTTTCAATAGCACGCCCTTTTTGTAAATGCTTAAAATTGTCCTCGATGACGGCAGACGATAGCTGGACATCGTCTTTAATTTTACCAACATCGCGGGTAATATCATGCTTTACTGTTTGCATTTCACCTTTAACATATTCTTTTACGTTCCCGATTTGCTCCCCAACTTTTCCTTCTAATTTACTTATTTCGGTTTGCATTTTATTAACCATCTTATCCTTTTGTGATTCAATAGATATTTCGATACTTTGTAATTTACTTTGAACATTCAAAAAGCTTTTCTTTTGTTCGGCAGCGGCTTGTTTTATCGAGCTTTTTAAACTCCGTGAGAAGTCTGCACTTAAATCCGGAGTTAACTTCTGTAACTCTTGGCCGGAATCTTCTGTAATTTTAGCGATGCGTGCCGGAGATGTATTTTGTGCAGTCAAACCTCGGTTCACGCCAAATGTACCCCCAAAGCATAGCATGGATGCTAAAACGGACGAAGCTAGGCCCGGGTTACCGAAAGCGTGTTGTGCATGCAAAATTAATGCAATCAATAATACGATAACAACAACACTTAAAATTAATAATTTAATCATTGTTCGAATAGATATGCCGTATTTTTCCAATACCCCGCTGACTTTATCTTTAGTGTTTTCGCTGACTGTTTTAACAAGATTATCCTGATACAATCGTGTTTTTGCTATTTCTATCAACGAGATAAAGTTATCTAACCTTTTTTCGATATCTTTGCGTGTCTTTGCAACGTTTACGTCATGGTCCAACTCCTCCTCCATTATTTCATTGCTCCGTGTTAAAAAATTGAAGTAATGGAAGAAGTGTTCGTATGTTATTGTACCTGGCATTTCCATATACATAAACAATATTGAATTTTGATACGATTTCAAACTTAGTGGCATATCGTGAACTAGTAAACTAGCATATGATTCATTTTGTTTAGTGATCTCAATTTGCGCCGTGTTAGGATGATCAGCAGGCACAACTGCAATTGCCGGTCGAAGAAGTGATTTTTTAGATGGATGTAATGATTTTCGTTTTGGTGAAGATGGATGTAATTTAAGCTCATGTAAATCAGATGAGTTACAATTAACTCTATCTTTCTCTTTGCTAATAATTACCTTTAACTCGTCTAGACACTGCCCCGCAAGTCTTTGTTGACCAGATAGCAGCTTCCGTGGCGAAAATAATCCGGGAAAGGAGCGACCATTTAACTTTGAAAATGGCGTTATGGACGACAACGTCTGTTTTATATACGATTGTAACATTGCCACGGCCTTTGCCAAGGTATCTGCATCTTGATCAGGGCAATGCTTCTTTAAAAAAACATACACATTGTGCGCTGCATGTGTGCATGATTCTCCGGTTTTGTATTGCTCTAAAAGCTCTGGTAATTTATTTTCAGACTTGTGCCACAATTCCTTATACACAAAAAAATTACAGGCCGATTGCCCATCCTTTCGTGGACATCGATAATATTTTGCTGCTCCTTTTTCAGCTTTAATAGGCTTAGGCCCATCCGTTTTGTACCATACATATTCACCCGTTTTCGGATCTTTTTTGCGCACATCTGGTCCTACTTTTGCTTTCAGCCTACATTTGCATGCCGGGTGGGGTGCTATAGAATTTAATGCGGCTCTGTATACTATATACGCAGCATGCGCGGTACCCAATGAAACATATCCTGTAACGCCTATATTGCGTTGTAGCGCTTGTGGCATTACATCATTTGGATTCGCCACCATTGCGCATATAGCAGCCCATGGGTATTCAAGCCCTGTTACCTGGCATAATGTAGAAATATGTATTTTTCCATTTACTAATAATTCCATTAGTGCTGTGTCCTTATTGGTTCCCCCAGCTGCCATCAATACACGATTTCTTAAGTGCAATAAATATACGTAAGGTTCTTCCCATCCTGATTCACTTCGCATTGACATATTGTGTAAAAGGTCAAATATGTCATCATTCGCATCACATACAATTTCATATAAATAAGCAAACTCCGAAATATTTTGCGCAAAAAATGCCAACGGATCGCTCTGATAATGTTCAAGTACGCTCACATCAGATGATACGTTATATAACGCTGGGTACGATGTAGCTAATTTTTTGAGCTTCTCTTCATTAGATTTACGCAGGTAGTTTTTCCCTAACATGTATTTCACATGTAAATTTAACAACTGCAATGATTGAACCTTGCTAACTTTTTTTTCTTTTTTTTCTTCTTTCTTGAAATTTAAATTTGTAAACACGCGAATTATAGGAGCATTTAGCAAACTTCTTGCTAGGATTGACACCATTTTCCCAAGCTTTTCGACCATTCCCCGATTCTCGACGAATGTAATATCAACTAAACTCGCTATTTTATATGATAGTTTTTTGGTTGATTTTGCGCACAGTTGATTTGCGACAGTGTCAATTGCATTAGTTATAGATTCATTCATGGAATTGTATAATTTATTTAACGTTTTACTATATTTGTAAATGTGCAACCCTAACGCGGATGCGGCAGACAAAAGTGGTATTGCAACGTCTGGTTTTAATATAATACCAAGCATTACCCAACAGCCTATATTACCCAAACAAAACGCTGAAAAAACGTATGCTATCATTTTTATACTACTTGTAAACGAGAAGATGAACGCAAAAATAGCATCTACTGTTTTTTTATCGACAGAGCATTTTGTAAATAGCGCATGGCTTAATTTAACTATGATGAAATCTACAAAACTAAATTGTAGACAAAATACAACAAAAACCAAGCTGACAGTAACCAACGGCATCAATAGGCTATCCATTGGTTGGAGTTGAAATTCTTGAAACAATACAGTTGACCTATACAGCAAACCGACTAAGAGTATTGGGGATAATGGTATTAAAGCAACAGCTGACATAACAACAGTGTCTAATAATTTCTTTTTTAGCCGACTAATTTTTTCCATGTTAACTTGTATTGGCATAGCCCATATTGGATATAAAAAAATATGTATATTGTGTGATTTGAAAGAAACGCCGGGCCTATTATGTTCAGATTTGATGAAGATATAGATAAAAATAGCAGATATAGTTAGCATTGCAATTCTGCGCAAAAATAAAATAGAGATGTTACTTACCAAGGCCATTTTACTAATGTTTTCTTTGATGATTTTCCTTTCCTATTAAAATATAACTCCAATTGCAAAAGGTGTATCAAGGTCAAGTGTGGCAATGTTATGCTGTGTTGATATATTAGATTGCGGCGTGAAATAATATCTACTTCACGTCTAGTGGCTGTAACTTCTTTACAATACCGAAGCCCGATGAAATCCATGCGTTCTGAATATATTATGCGACCAACCGATTGCCACAAAAATATCAAAATAAAACAAACTATAGCTGTTGCTCCAGCGGAAACCAAAACAATCCATTGGATCGATTCTGACCATTGCCTGATAGTTAAAGGGGCCCCATGTTCCAACTCCCCGTATGATGGTACACGGTGAAACCTACCTGATGCATTTACAAAAGTGAGCTTTAAGTCTGATTCTTCACCAATCAGTTTTCTCAGCGCAAGTGCCAATTGTGTTTCACGTAACTTTAAATTATTTAAATGCGACCCAGTAGCACATGTGCTACCATCTATGTGCAACTCTACTGTGTGTGTAGAAGGTGCAAGCATGGTAAGAGAAAATGCGGAAACATAGCTGCTGCTAAAAAATTGGTAAGCTTCATTATTTGTAAAACTCCATGAGGATAAAAATGGAACTTCGTAGCCCCAAACGGTGGCTATCACAATATCATACATACCCAAGGCAGCCTTAAAATGCATTATAGACTCCTTTTCAAATGTCATGCTACTTGGTATGGTATCGTTAACAGAATATGACCGTGACATAGATGGCCCTGCCTTATTGCAGATACCTTCGTTTGTATCGACTGCGAAATAACCTTTTAACATATCACGTATAGTAAATTGGCCATATGAATTACTTTGCAAAGCAGCAAAATTTATGTTGTCATTGTTGGAAGCAAGAAACGCCACAGAGTCGCTTTGCTTAAATAGTTGCCCTCCAGATCTTACGCATACTAAATCTTTATGAACATTGGTTGTGGTCACACGAAGTGCAGTTTGAGTTTTGCCGCGTAATATCATTTCTGCTGCTCCATACAATTCAAACGCTTTAAGTTCAGTAAAATCGCTCGATACTTTTGTTAATTCAGTCGAAATAATATGCGACTCTATATGTAAAACATTCAGGCGTAATTGGTATAGCCGTGCGTTAATTCTTCCGTATACTAAATCTGTTGCATCTAATTTTAAGGCTTTAAAGTGTAAAATGTCGTTAACACTACTTGTATGCACCTCCAGCTCCGGTTGCACTAAATGGATCGAAATGTCGTTTTTTGGCGTGTCGTCATTCGATAATCCGGGAGGGATAAAAATTTCAATAGTACATTTGTATTGCAAGCTGCTTGGTAATGACGATTTTTCATTAAACTTGTTTGTTGAATTTTGATTTTTAGCTTCATCTGACACACTGTTTACCCCACTACGTTTCCACGCTTCTGATATCATTGCAGTCGCATCTGTATCCGGCGTGGCAGTTATTACAGTAGTATTGTGATGGTATTTTACATCGAACACTCTTGCCCATGTAGCACTACCTATACCATTTACGACCTTTGCTGTCACTTTTATGTTATTATCTGTAGCTGGCGACAATAGATAATTGCAGCCATTCGCAATTATTTCAAGATTAGTTGTATTTACAGCTGGTATGACAGTGATTGTTCCATTAGTAGATACGAATGTAACTAAAACAATAGGCAGAATGATACTAGCTAAAAATAAAAGCACAATGTACATCCAAAGATGAAACGCTGTAGCTTTATCGGAAGCAGGTTTCTGATCGCTTCGACGTTTTTCTGATTTTGTGCAAATAACGAGAAGCGTTATCTCCATTAATATGCAAAATATTGCAGTCACAACCAAATATGGCACATATACGTTCCGTAATGGCAAATGTCCCAGTTGCGTAACAAGACCTATGAATATGACAGTTAAGAGTGCGACTGCTAGTATTTGAATATTATCGACAATATGCGAAGAGCTAATGTTAACTTTTTCTACTAATTGTTTATGCGCATTTGCTATATCAACATTATGAACATTCATTGCCCAAAATTCTATTTTTTTCTTTGAAACATCACGCGATTTACGGAATAAATTTAAATTAAATACTTTCCTTTTGATTGTTGAACGTAACCAATTTATATCTTTCTTTTCTCCCGGTGAAGATATGCTAGACGGTAGATCGTTCTCTATCTTTGATGCAATATTCTGTTTATACAATAGCCCACGATCAAGGTCATTTCGCGCGTCTTCTTTTAGTAAATACTCCATAGCATCCATTAAATGCACATCAAAGCCCCGAGTTACTGGAACACACACTTCTACGGGGATTATCGGATTATTTAATGAACTTGAACCAGTAGCTTCTAATTTTTTTAACAGCGACGTATGCTCACTACGTTTGAATTTCGTACCACATCGTAAACATTTTAATTTAGTGGTAGTTTCGGAATATTTATACACGTTTTCCAAATCATTTTTATCAATGAATAAAGTATCCTCTGCTCCACATAATAAATGCTTTAACATTTTTTTGTTCTTCAAACATATTTCAATTGCTTTCCCTAATTCTGTTGCAACAGTCGTTGTTATATTTGTGCCATCCTTAATGTATTTACTGTTGTTATGGGCGGCCAACCATTTACGTGTGCATTCATGGTATGCTCGTTCCATTAGCTCAATTGATTGTTCTTCAAGATCTTTTACTGTTGCGTTTTCTTTCAACGACGCTTTTCCTAGAAAACACAAGGTTCGATCGGAATGTTCATCAACTAATAATACTTTTAAGTTATATCGATATGGTGTTTTTTCACTAATAGCTTGTATAGCTGAATCAAAATCTGTTGGTACTGTTTGTTTATTACGAAAACCATGTTTACATAATGTGTTCCAGAATTTGGCACTTAGCAAATCCAGATGCAATTGTTGCACGCAAGTTAATATGAACACGAAAAGAACTATTGCAGTAGCTGTTAAGGTTACTACGGACTCGGAGTTTTCTAACCCCGCAACTTGTAATGTTAGTGCCAACGCTTGGTGTGTATCGCAAGTTAAATGGCATTTTGTAGCAATGTTTTCACAGGCACATGTTGCACAAGGCAAGCATATATTTGTTGAATTACAAAAAGAGCCGCTGGCACAGTCATCAGTTGCTAAACACGATGGTTTTATTTTACTGTTTCCACTTACCCGGTGTATTGTGTGTATTGTGGGTATCAGACTGAGCAGGACGAAATGTACAAATCTCCGTGCTTGTATATACATATGCGTATGCCGGGGGATGGTGCGTTTATGAAAATAGAGCAAGATAAGTATATGCACTGTTTTTATCAAATATCAGCAATGACAATAAGATGATATATTTTGTTTATCAGGCGCTGGAAAGGAGATCCTGATAGAATGGACGCATTGGTTGTGGTTGTTGGAGAGGATGTCAATAAACCTCATCATCGTCGTCGTATATACGAGAAGAAGAGTAGTATTTATTATTATATATTATTTGTATAGTACGTAGTATTATTATATAATTATACATTATTTTTATACCGTAACCGGTATTATAATATTGTGGTGGTATGGTGGTGGTAAATTATTAGAGACTTATTATTACATAATTGAGCAATTTTTTTTATTTTTATTTATATTTTATTTTATT
>JACKZZ010014514.1_pt1 | contig 13558 bp, 9 predicted proteins | sample 8027871 | NCBI WGS metagenome assembly JACKZZ01 (sample SAMN15724774, study PRJNA655200) | protist metagenome | isolation source: fluorescence activated cell sorting (FACS) single amplified genomes of... | place: USA: West Boothbay Harbor, Gulf of Maine | collected 2000-07-19
TTCTTGTTTTTCGTCTTTTCTTTATTCTCCTTGCCGTCCTTTTTTCGAACCAACGCCTTTTTGCGAGCAGCAGCCAGCTCTTGGAGCAAGGGGCTATCGCTCGAAAAGCGTGGGTTCTGCGCAGCGGACAGCTCGTTTCGCGCAGCCGCTTTCTGCCGCTTGCTCCCCGGAGCGCCGCCGTCGCTCTCGCTCTCGCTGTCGCTGCTCCCAGGTCCAGAGAGATCCGAGACATCCTCTTCCGATAAAAGCGCAGAGGTGTAGTTGCGATGATTGGAAATCCATGCGTTTCCGGAACTACTACTACTATCGGTACCAAACTTACTTCTGCAGTAGAGCGCAAGGGAGTGGGCTGCAGCCTTCAATTGATTCTGCTTCAAGCCGGCCTCCTTCGCGCTACAAATGGCGTCATGATCTGGCGTATCGTCACCACTGCCGCGAGCCGCGCCCTCTTGCGCCCCTCCGACCTTCGCATGCTGCCTCCGCTGCGCATCGGGTTCCGCTTGTGCCTGCTGCCTCCGCTGCGCCTCTGCGCAGTCCTCCACTGCCCCCCGCTGTCCTTCCTGCATCTCCTTGTCGCGCGCCAAGTCCCGCTTCGCGCGGTCCTCGGCCCTGAGTGCGTCCTCGACCACCACAGCCGCTGAGCGCTCGGTTCGCTTAAGCGCGCGGAAGCGCTCCCGCTCTGTCGCCTCCATGGCCGCTACATCTTGCTCGATCGCGCTGATCTGCTCAACCATCAGCCGCCCGTGCGGACCGCAGTGCTGCGGTATCGTCGTGTCGATCTCCCAGCTCGCGCACGAGAAGTTCGAGGTGGCCTGGCAAGGAAAGGCGTTTTTGGGCTGAAATATAGACGCAAGGGTAGCATCGAATGGGGCTCTCCTCTTGCACTCAGTCCTCAATCACCTCTTGTACTCGGCTATCATTCTCCCGTCCCATAGGGTTGATTATCCCTTTTCACCAACTACATATCTCCAAGTTTCTCGTCTACTACTCGGGCGACATTTCCTTTGCGCTACAACGCGTTGTTTATGGTGTTGCTTTCTTTCGGCCATGTGCGGCCGAGGACGCCACCAACTACCCCTACTGCCACAACTACAAGCACCTAGCGGCACGTTGGGCCGCACCGCCGGCTCGTTTCAGAAAGAACGAAAAAATACTCCAAATTAACCCCTAGAGTTGTAACACGCAGCTGATACTCCACGAAGGGGTTAGGTCGAGTTCGCTGAAGCGACTGTACTGGTTACCACCAAGCTACTCGGGTTTTACTAGTGGTAGTTACTACCTTTTTGAAGACCATTTCTTTGAGCAGCTTGAGAAATGCCGGCGGCTTGCATGGGTTGCGGAAGCTGTGTTCCGTTGCCTTGCTCCGCATTTCGCTCATGTCGCCTTCCCAATCGCATAGCACAGGGGGGCCATGCTCCAGGTAGCCGCGGAAACTCACATCGAAACAAACCTGCATCACGAGGAGCGCCAGCTTCTTCACCATAGCCAAGGAGGCGGGGTCCACGTGCTTGGAGAGCCCCTTCGGGAGCGTGGCACGCTGAGATTGTTGATTATGCGTTTTCACCTGTAAAACAGCCAACCAACGACTGCTAGTAGCCAAAGCAGAAAGTCCAAAATCGAAGCACCTGTGCCGCCACCGGGTTTGACACTCCACCCCAGTCTTGGTGGGCCAGTAGCTTTCGAGGACGCTTTTCGTAGGTCTTACCTTGAAAGCCCCGAGAAGCGCCTCTGTAATGTTTGCGAATTTCTTGTGCGGATTATTGTTCGACTTCAGGTTCATCGGCCCCCTCTCACGAAGCTGCTGCTCCATGTCGCGCACCTCTTTGGCCGACGCCCCCTTGTCCTCCCGAAGTTTTAGCAGCTTCAACTGTGCCTCACCTCTTTCTCGGCGCGGGGCAAACGTGAAATAGCTTTTTCCAGCTGCGATTTTATAATATTATCGAGTAGGCAACGTTTTACAATATCGAGCAGCAGAGATCACACATACAAGGGTGGAAATGCTGTATAACTCTGCGGGGGGACGCTAGATTCTTCTAATGCCCACACATCCCGAAATGGATACTACTGTCAATAGACCCTTTGCAAAGAGTTATGCGGGGCGACGGAAGGTCACAGGTTCAATCCATGAAGGGGTCGCGCTTTTTGCGGACAAAGAGTGGCATAATACTATCTTCTTCGCTCGGACATCGATCTTACTAGTGTTAGACGGAGAGGTGTCGTCGTCCTTCATCAGCTGGTAGGTGTCGGGGCCGAAAATGTTCTCGAACACGTATGTGAGCGTCACATTCCACTGGGTGAACTCGATGAGGCCGTCTAGAAAATACGCGGAAAACCACTCGTAGTTCGCATATGGACAGCCAAACCCGTCGCCGGCTGCTCCACTCGCGGGCCTCGCCGGCATCCACTTCGGGACACTGTGGGTCGCATCTAGAAGGGGTAGGAGGGAGCAGAGGGGGCGGAAAAATGATGCAGGAAAGTCCAGGGCCACAGCTCCCAATGACAGAAAAGAACGAAGCATCGACCTCATCCTTCCACCGAGAACTACTAGCAAAAGTGCCACGTCGAGAACTACTAGCAAAAATCTTCTCTATACCATTCACAATACAACAGGCGACACACCATGCCCGATTGCGTCTCTAAGCTTTGAGCCGCGATCTTCAAGCTTGACGCTGACCTCTCGCGGCGCGCTTCCGACATTGCTAAGGTCCCCGCAGAGAGCCAGTCTGCCGCGCGCAGAAAATTAACGACAGAGAAAATTGTCACAGCGCGCCGCGCAATACTGTCCGCGCTGGCAGCTTGCTAGCTTTGTACTTGTAGTACCTGCCTCGTCGAGCACGTCGTTGATGAGTCGAAAGAGGAGGTCGGTGCGTATCATCTCCACCTCGACGGTAACGTTGAGGTCCATCATGGAGCGGTCGAAGGCGGACGCGTCTACCTCCACGCCAGAGTCGGGGTTCGTGCAGAGAGACAGCGTTTGCCTGCCGAACAGAAAGGGATTCTCGCCGTGCTGGTTGCGAAATTCCTCGTCGACCTTGTCGCAATGCTGTGTCTTGCCGCCCTCCTGAAGAGAGACAGATAGAATTTGAAGGGACAGCTGTTGACCGACCAGGCGTCGAGGTTTAGGTGGCCGTCGGCCACAGATAATTCATAGTTGGCACCAAGAAATCCGTACCTGGACGACCTTTCGCACCTCCCGTTCCCGGTTTCGGTAGCTCACCTCCGAGACGTCTCTGGAGGAGACCAAGAACAGCCGCTTTGTCTCGCCGCGCTCCCGCCCCTCGCACCCGCGACACACGTCGGTATGCGCGAATGACTCGTAGAACCTCGGCTCCACGTCGCGCTTCACCTCCGCGTCCTTTGCTCGCAAAGAGACTATGGTGAACTCGAAGTCGCGGGTCTGAGTGGGGAAAAGAGACGATCAGAGGCATCCAGGGAGAAATAAGAACATGGAATACTAGCAGATCCATTCCACGAAGACACTTTATTCGAGGCTGAGGCTCCGGCAGACTATCAAAAATATTTCGCCGGATAATACTACTCACGCGGTCGACCACATGTTGCGGGGGCGGTAGTCAGACAAAAATAGAACATTGCTTTAGGTATAAATTTCCGCCCATCAATATCTGTCATAATCGCGCCACTTGGTCTCGCCTAAAAACCCGTAATCTTCAGATTCTTTTGCGGACCCACATAACATGGTGGAAACCCTAGATTGCACTGACTCGCGCCGCGTTTGCCAGCACCATATCGCTGCTGACGTTTGGTTGTCTGGCTAGATTGTCTGCCTAGAATCAAGATTGGAGATCAGATCACAATATGCCCTCGAGTCTAGTGCGGCGTGCGCTTTCACTAACACACGCAAACTCAGAATATCAGATGCTGCCTCACTGAAAACACTGCACTTCTAAAATATTAAATATCACAAAAAATATCATCTGAGAAACTAAGGAACTTCAACGGTGAGTTCTTCACCACACCCATATTATTCGCTACTGTTAGCAAGAGCTGGAAATACCTGGTTGGGGTACATGTTGAAAAACGCGTTGACCTTCTCGCGTCCCGCTTTTAAAAAGACCCAGTCTACGGCGTCGCTGGGCAAGCCGGCCCTTTCGGGTGTCATTTTCTCTCCCGCGCGGAGACGCTGCTTCTCGCGCTCGTAACGCTCGAAAACCGAGTTGACGCGCGTCTCGCGGTCCCGCGCGCCCGCGTAGACCTCTTGTCGAAGGTCCGCATATTGCTGGCTGCGCACTTGGAACAGCTTCAGCTCCTGCAGCAGCAACACTGTCAAGTCGCGCCCATATTTGTCTCCGAGCGTCTCGAACTCTTTGAACCTGCGTTTAGTTGAATGACCGAGAATCACTTCAGGACTCATTTTAAGAGCGGTCACAGATTTGGGCGGAATCTCACAAAGACAAAGCCGAGCGGACTAAACCTCAATATGAGGATCACTTCGGGAAATTGGAAACAGCACCCGCAGTGGAAAAATCAAAACTTCCCATATTACTTCATCTTGGTGCCTTCCTCATGGCTCTCGAAGCGCCATCCTCTTTCCAAGACTTCGAGCTTCTGCAGCTGCATGATGAGAGTCCGTATGCGAGAGTATTCGGAGATGGTCGGGTTCTTCTCTCGTCGTAGCCCGGTCGGCAGCGGCGGTCGTCGCCGAACTGGCGACCGTTCCAGCGGCTGCTGTGGTGCCGGAGGAACAACCAAAAGTTCAGCTTCTCCGCGAGGGAGAAGCCCCGAAATCTCGGGTGCTGCACTGCTGCTGCTACTTCCGCCGGTGAACAAGCGTCCGCCAGCGTCCAGTACCCGGGGTTGTCCTGAGCTGCTGTCACTGTGTCCGGCCGCTGCAATACTACCCGTGGTAAGAGAAGGCACAGCAGCGTTTGCCCTTCCACGCAACACATTGCGTTGAATAATTGCTTCTTCCCTTTGGCGGGAAGCGAATACATGGTCCTTGGTGCGGTTCCACAGAAGCAAATACGGCCCCCCTCGGTGCTCGGCTTCGCTCTGTAGCTGATCCAAGTACCGCGGATGCTTGGACAGGGTGTGCTGGAACAGGTTGGTAAACGTGTCGAACTCCTGGTTCGGTGAGCAGACGGTGCATGTAAGGTCACGCGCCGAAAGCGAACGCTCGAACCTACGCATATCAATAGAATCTTCCGCTGCCTCCTCGACGCACCTGGGATGTACCGGGTTCATCCTCCCCGAGACTGCTCTACTAGCAGCACTAGAAGAATCTCGTCCCGCCGCAGCACTAGAGCTAGAATGTTGCGTCAAAGCCTGTCGCAGCACCAGAGGTACTAGTCCCTGGGTGGTACCCCGGGTCAGCGGGGGATCGACCCTGGCGCGCTTCTTCAGCAACAAGTCTGTGGCGCTCACGAGATCCTCGGAAGAGGATGATGAGAGGGGGCGTTTTTTCCCCGCTCGCTGCTGGTCGTGCTCCCGAAGAAGGCCGGTACTAGTATTTTCGTTTTCTCCGCCGTCTATTCGATCACCGGCGTTCCTTTGGTCGCGACACCGGCTAAATTGATCCAACGCTGCAGAGCTGTGGCCAGAAGAACGCGGGGTAGTCTCACCTCCACCTCCTTTGCGCACTTCGGCCAAGTCGCGCGCCATCTTTCTCTTCTCTGCCAGGTTCACCTTTTTTGTTTCTTTACTGAAATCCTTCAACTTTTTCTTCAATTCATCTCGCGTGTGCGTCAAATCGGTGTCTGTGATCTGCGGACGCTTCTCCTCTGCACCACTATGCTTCAACCTACTAACGTTATCATCCGCCTTCCCACTAGGCGCTTTTTTTTCCGCATCACCAGCTCCCGACGCCAATAGAAAGGAATTAATTCCTTGCGCCACCGCTGTGTTGATATCGTTATGATAGGGTTTTTTTTTTTCAATCGTACTGCCCAAAATATTCGGAGCCGAAATTGTTGGGACAGGAAGACTTCCTCCGCGGGAATCGGTCACACTCTGAAGCCTGGTTTGTGACGTGAAGGGGGACGTCGGTACCGGGGGAGAACCACGCGGAGCTGTCGGGGAAAAACCCAGCCGTGCATTGTACTCTGCTAGCGTAATTCTCCTCTTTGGCGCTGTCGGCGGCGAGATCGCCGCAGTCGCTGCCTGTGCGGCGGGCATGGGCGCTCCGGGTGCGCTCGCCGCTGACGCGGACGCGACAGCCGCATGCGCGACGGACGCGGGCGCGACGGACGCGGGCGCGACGGGCGCGGGCGCGACGGGCGCGGGCGCTGCCCGCTTCCCACAGGGCGCCTTCGAAGAAGGCGTGTCACTGCCAGACTCACTGGGCGCACTGGGGACGCTGAAAGGAGAACTGAATGGCGACACGCTCCCAGCGGGCGAGCGGCCGCCACTATCGGCTGATACCGAACGCCTGCCGCGTCTCAGGACGGGGGACGCCCTCGGCGTGATCTCCGAAACAGAACCGTTTTCAGACGAGTTGCCTCGGTCCGAGTTGCCTCCACCAGTGCCGAGCTCCATCTGGAAACCTACATTACTGCTATTACACGCGTCGGAGGTCTGCTGGGATTTTCTACCAGTAGTAGCAACCGTCGGTTTTCTATCAGGCGCGGTAGCACTACCCGTCGCCTTAATGAGAAGAGCCCCCTCCGCAGCAGGCGACTCCAGTGCCGCACTACTATTCAAAGTGTTCTCCACAGCTGAAATACCAAAAACCCCGATAGCACTTGTAGTGCTCCCGCCCCTCGCCGTACTTGCAATAGCGCCACCATTGGCGACATCGCAATTATCTCCTGTATTATAAGTCGTACCATCCCTCGGTAGATTCTGTGCGGCTAGTAGTTGCTTCAGACTACTAATCGCTTCCTTCGAAGCGCTGCGGGTAGTAGCGCCCTCCTCCGATGCACGCCCAGCGGCGGAAGGCCCAACACGCGATGCGCTCAAAAGAGGTGCCATCGCAGGAGGGATGTAGTCGTGCTTCTCAAGGATCCCATTCAGCCACGACCCTCGTTTTTGTCGCAGTATCATACACGTTTCTGGCGAATACGAAGACAACTCTGGCTTCATGAGGCGCCACTCCGTGTTGGTTGCTACTAGAGACGCGCTCGAAGTTGCACCTGCGGACTCTTTCTTTCCCGCACCGGGCTTCGTAGCGGGGGCGCGCGTCGATGGCAGTGCCCCACCAGATAGAGATCGAAGCTCAGGTGGAACCTCGTCGTTTCGCTCCTTAGCGGACGCTGCCTTCGGAGAGCATAACGCTGGCGGTCGCGCGTCGCTATTACAACGTGGCTCCGCAGCTTTTTTTGGGCTCTTGTCTCCCTCGTCGTCCGTACTGGGTGGCGTCATCGGGTTAAGGCGCGATCGGCGTGCCGGGAACGCCGTGGCCAGGCCCGCAGAACTTGCAGGGGCCTTCGCTGGGGGGACACCCGCAGGGTGCATCATGACGCCCTGATTATTAGTGCTACTGGAGATAGAGGCCTTCGCGGCGGCCTGATCGTTAGTAATGATACTGGAACTGCCACTCCTCGACGCATGCTTGCTCACCGCTTTGCTCAAAGCTCCCCTACTACTACTATTCGCAAGGGTAGTATCACCGTCTGCTTGCGGGGGAGGTATCTTACCACCGCGGGGGGATGGAATGCCGCACTCGGCCGCACCTGGAAGAAGAAGTTGAATTCAAAATGCAGCGGCTTCATGGATGATGGTATGTGCGGAGAATTGGACTGTTACCGGAGGTGTCAAAACCTTCAGAAGCTTTTGGCTTGGGACTACGGTCGCGACCAAAATATTGTTCGGCGAAAATACTTGGCCGGAGGTGCCAATAGCGAGACCGAAATATTCGCTACACCTCGCCGAGAGCAAGACTCGAAACAAACAGCTCCATTTTCAGTTGAAAGCTATGGTAACGGCGGGGGGGCGTTCTACTGTTTCTGCGCCCGCTCAATTTATCATGGGGGAGGGGGTGGCAACGCTCCGATGAAGCGCGCATAGAAACGCACAAACACTGCAGCACCTAGGACAATCGTGACACACACGGTACTGGCGGCTGATGCTTGCTCTGGTGAATCATAATAATAACAGTACCGACGATCGCTACTGCCTTGCTGTGGGTCTTTGCCGGCACACTTGACTTGGTGGCCGCAGGGGCCCTCATTTTCCTCGGCGAACTCGATTGTGACTTTGGTGAGGAATTGCGAGGCATCCTTTTGCGATCCGTCTCGCGCGGAGGCACAAGAAAGCCGATACTCGTAGGGAAGAAGTCGCGCGATCTAAGCGAGCTTTCGAAGCCTAATTAGTCGAGGAAGTGCTGGTGATGACCTCCTTACTAGAGAAGACGGGCCGAGCAGCGAGCGCGGAACTGCGCGGTGAGTGGGCGCAAAATGGCGTGCCGGTGCTGCCTTTGCCTCTAGAACCGATTAGTCGCGCATACCAAGGACGAGGCGTTCCAGGACGACGGTGTTCTGCTTCCAGGAGGAGGCACTGATCGAAGGCAATCTTCGAGTAGGGAGGTCTCTGCGGCGCTGCGGCGAGTTCGGATGTTTTCTAAGCGTAATTCGGGGTATCAGTCCTAATCGTGCTTTCTAAAATCGATCTTGCTACATCCACGCACGACACTGACACTGATGATGATGAGAAAATCACCCCGCAACTGGGTATGACATCCGTCGTGTTCCAATTTTGCGAGCTCCTCAGAGTATGAAGATGAGGCTTTGGCGCTTCTCCCTCTCGGTTTTGGCGGCAAATATTAATAATCACACCTATCGAGTGACACTGAATGCAACTAATGATACTGACACTTATCACACCTACCGAATGATGAGAAAAATGATGGTGCCATTCATGATGATGCAAATGGCGCGCCGAATCCAGCACATGCTTTAACAACTTCCGTCCACTAGCTCGCCATATGCATTCGACTAATACTCACGGAACTCACCAATATTCTTCGTTTAGGATGACTTTCACTACAACCAGGAAACCGGGATGCAGAAAAGGGACGAAAAATGACGACGCTTTCACATTTTTTCGAAATCACCAACATACCTCTGTATCCGCTCCATCGCTGCCCAACAATACTGCCGCTGCTCGAAATCTAATTGACGCCCTGTACTGAAGAACACAAGACGAAAAACCAACGCTGAATTTCTATCGCTGATATAATACGGGTCAGAAGCCGGCGCACATAAGCGCAAAAGCTGTGTTTCCCGAAATTTCGGGGCTGTTCCCCCGACACAGATTTCCGCTCTTCTCCCGTTCGCGGATTCTCTTCAATTTGTTCACAAATTCTTCAATTTTCTGGCGCCGGCAGCCGTAGTTGCAGCACACCGAACTCACCACATGGCACACAACTCAGAATGTACAACTCCTCCCATTCTACTAAAAAAACTCCTCCCAGAAAACAGAGATTACAATTTCGCTGTGCAATGAGAATTGAATCTGTGCCTGTCGCGCGTCGGACCCACCTAGGTCACAATTATCATCACATCAAGGAGGGTACCGCAATGATGATCATCGCATGAATTGAGGATCTTCGATGCGTATTCTGAACCGAAGTATGTTCCTTACCTCCTCGGTCCCCGCGGGTTTCACCAGGAACAATTCCGCCCTCTTGACGGTTTTCTTTACTGTACCCTTCTGCTTGATTACCTGCATGAAGACCAGGTGACTTCGCGACGAGTGCTCGTTCATGTTTGTCGCCGCCCAGGTCCGGTTGTAGTGCCCGGAACGAATAGCGTCGAGGATTTCCTGCTCGCTCTGCACGTAGCTCTCCGTGACCCCCTGGATGAAAATCCCCTTGCTTTTGTCTTCCTTGATTTTCAGGTTCATGCGCTCCTTCTCGTTCGAAAGCAGGTCCCATATGTTCTCCCGGTACAGCTCCACGATGCTGATTTTCACCAGAAATTCCACCGACTCAGGCGCGCTGTAGATGCCGTCGAACACTGTCCAGATCATCCGCGGGATCACGCCTCGCAGATCCGTGTCCTCAAGGTCCGGTCCCTCCATGGTGAAACTGTTTTTTTCTGATGCAAATTGGAGAAATTCAAATTATAAAGTCTCAGTAGTTGACTCATGTCATTCCGTTTTGAGGGAAAAAAAGACGCGCTAGTAGTCGAAAGAGCCGTCCTGCCATACTAGTACAGTGGCCGGCCGCACCGGCGACTTTCCAGCGATTTATTTTTCAGCGGTATCTAGCTATCTATCGCCCTTTGACGCGAGCAAGAAGGGAACCATAACTTAACCATACTACAAGTGGTATCACCACAAGGCAGATAGACTGTACTGGTGCGGTGGTATTACAAACACGAGCTTTTGTTGTCCCAAAGGGCCACGCTGAGCCATCTTCGATTCCCAAAAAATCGTACGTCTTCCCACTGCTGGTCTGTCCGTATGCGAATACGGCTCCGTTGAAGCCGTTGAGTACGGATTTGATAATCGGAAGCACGGAGTAGGCGTACACCTCCTTTTGCTTCACGTCGAGAGGAAGACCTTGTCGAACACGAATTTGTTGGTGGCCTCCAGGTTGCCCGCGCCGGTCGTTTTGTGCGTAATGGAAGCGCCATCGCCGCGAAACGTGGTGCACAGGTCCTCCTTGCGGCTGCGCTCGCGATCCTGCAGCGGCCGCAAACCCGAATGTTCAAATTCTCCACAACCGGAATCAAGTCATCCATTTCCTCAACGATCTCCTTAACGGTCAACACAACGGATCTCTCCGATTCGAACTCTTCGTATCGCATCGTATCGCTGGGCTTCTGTTCTCTTTTCTGGCTGTTTGCCTCACTCTTTGGCGCGGCAGGTTTTTCACTAAGATAGCGACCTAGAACAATACCCCTGTGTTTCCTACCAAAAACTGTTGGGGGGAGGATTCGTATCTCGCGGGCAATGTTGACAAGAGTTCATCTGTGGGGTCGATCAACTACCAAGTAACCAACGCATTGGAATTGAACGGACCACCGCCCACATTATCGGATCAGTACTGTGTCGGGCCATGACAGCACGCCCTTTGAGCGTGAAAGATCGGAAAATTCGGATTCAGACCCATGAACGCATGCCGATTCCGGATGCCCCTGATCCTGCGCCTAGTGTTGCGCTCATGAATTGGAACATGATTAAAGCGTGGGTTAAAGACCACATCCCGGAACGTTGTCATACTGGCTGTTGTTCTCACAATCGCGTTGTGGTTTTGGTACATTCGCATCGACAAACGCTCGGCGTCTCCGCGCAGCTTGGATGTCCCATCTGGTCTGCGCGACACTGCGCCAAGACCCCATAATCCATTTAAACCAGAACACACCGACCAAAACCATACTACTGATTCTCGAGCACTCCCTGTCACCCGGATTCCACTACAGTCTCGAGCTCTCCTCCTCCCTCGGTTTCGATGCTGTTCAATCGACGATATTTTGAGTGATCGGAAAAGCCATTTCGTACTTTTTCACGCCCTTATCCAAAATGAGCCGGGAAAAGTTAAAGGAAAGCTGAAAAAATTGCAATGCCTTCGATGGAAAAAAAAACGTAAATGCTCGATATTAGCGCGACCGAGGTCACACTCTTCTTATCAAAGCAGATCTTATAGCCTACTCTTCGACCACGCGTTCTCCGCTTTTGAGTACTTTCTATTTCCCGTCCACTCTTTTCGACTAGCCGTCTGACAATTGGATGGTACCGAAGAAAGTGCTATTACACTCTGACATTGATCACTTTTTTGCAACCACGGCGAGACACGCAGCCACTGCAGCACAGCAACATCCTGCCCCCGCCACACTGGCGTCGAAACCATAGGCAGAGGAGCAGTAGGCAGAAAGAAGCGGGCCGCCCGTTAGTCCCGCGAAGTAGACGAGATTGAAAAGCTCGGCAACCAGCGCCTCGAGGCGATCCCCTTCCAAGCGATCTGCTTCCAAGCTACTTGCGAGCTCCTCGGAAATTTCGGTAAGATTAATATCTTCCCGTACGCCGCTCTGTTCGCCATGGCGCTCTTCCGCGCCCTGGCGTTCTTCCACGCCGCCCGCTGCGACGCGCGGAACGACACCTTGCTCCATCCCTGCACTGGCGCACACGGTGAGTAAGGCCTGTCCGCAGCCGAGGCCTGCCAGAGACAGCAGCTCTGTCGCCAGACGCAAATATATCGGCATATTGTTATGACCTCCCTCCGACGTGTCGGACGATACCACACTTGCCTCTCTCAAAACTTGCCAGCAACGATCCCTCCAGCCGCATCCCAGCGAGGCCACAGACACTCCAGATAGCAGCAGCCCCCGGTAAAGAAGGGTCACCGCACGGCAGGGGGTATTCGAGCGGCCAGTAGAAGCTTGAGGTGTTGCACGACTCCGAGTCGACGCATCCGAGGACGTACAGGGGTTTTCGGGCAAGCGCGTCGTACTCACGTCAAGTTCTCGCAGATTGCTGGTAGTAGGACACGTTCGAGTAGGACTGGTACTCGAAGGGACGGTGCTAGTACCTTGCGGAATCGTGCCTTGTAGATTCCGCCCCGCGCAGTCTATCCCTGGGTCCCGTGCTGGCTCACGTGCCTGCAACGCCCTGGCCGCGCCCTGACAGGCGAGGGAGTACCAAGCGGACAGCCACAGAAAGAGGAGACCGACCTTGTCCGCGCCGATCTCCAGCTCCGTGCCTGCGCTTTTCGGAAAGACCGTGTCAATGAGGGCGTCGATGTACGCAGCAAGAAAGAGCGGCAAGACCCCCAGCCACACGCGCGGACATCTTCGGAGCAAAGCAAACGGCGAAACGGCAGCCTGCGACACGACGGCCCTCGAGACAGCGGGCCGCGGCGCACTACTTGAAGCAGTACTACGCCCTGAAGTGCTACTTGAACGTGAACCAGCAGATACCGGCCCAGACTCGTCTTCGTCCGCCGCCAGCCGCACGTTTCGCATGCGAGACGCAAGAAAATCATCCTCATCCAGTGATGTAGCGTCTCGCTCGGAGGAGACCCTGGAGGACGTGCTGTTTTCCCGCTTGTCCACCATCCACGCCGCAGGCAGGAGCGTCAGGCTCGTAATGGCCATCGAGAGAAGCGGGACGGAGAAGGATTTCGTGAGACCGAAGAGGAGGCTTGCGACTGGGGGGCCGCCCATCACACCAAGTCCCGCGGCCATCTCGTTTCCCGCGATGAGGCTCGCGCGCTCGGACGCATCCTCGGCCAGAATTGCCGTGATTGCCACCGCGCCGAAACCAATACCCTGTAGCATCCGGGAGAGTACGAGAACAATCAGGTGAATACTAGTATCATGTCTCGGAGGTTTTTTGTTGTCTTTCACTTTCCCAAATAATCGTGCAAAACTTGAGGCAAGCTGCGGGTCCGCGCTTTGCTTCGACTCTAGGCTCGCATGCAGCGCGCCGTGAAGAACATTCAAGGGCAGCTCCGCGTCGTGCTTCACACCTAGCTCCGCAAGCAGCGCGTCCTGCAACACAATCAACAAGGGGTCCGCATCTCGCTCCACACCTAGCTCCGCACGCAGCGCGTCCTGCAACTCTTTCAACGAGAGGTCCGCGTGTAAATCCGCATCGAGGTTCGCACGCAGCGCGTCCTGCAATGCATTCAAATCTGGGTCCGCATGCATGTCTGCATCGA
>JACKZZ010017325.1_pt1 | contig 13557 bp, 15 predicted proteins | sample 8027871 | NCBI WGS metagenome assembly JACKZZ01 (sample SAMN15724774, study PRJNA655200) | protist metagenome | isolation source: fluorescence activated cell sorting (FACS) single amplified genomes of... | place: USA: West Boothbay Harbor, Gulf of Maine | collected 2000-07-19
GAGGAGGGGGTTGTTACCCTGTCAGCCCCATTACGAGTCTTAACACTATTGTGACGTAGTAAATGATAACCAGCCATGTTAGCAGCCTATAGATTGGAATGTGTCGGCAACGATCACAGGTTTCTTCTCGATATGTGCCAAACGACGCAATCAAGAAAAAATCAAACATATGTCTGTTGAATTTAAATAACAGAGGCATATTAAGATGGTTAAAAACAATTTTTTTTGGTCTTGGAGATGGTTTTTTCGGCTCCCACTTACAGTATAGTTCCGAAGAAGTCCCTAGTTGTTTTTGACTTGGAGCTGCAGTATAAATCAAGGCTTTCTAACAATGCAACAGCTTTATGTGCTCGAGATAACTCTTGTTCTATCATCTCGCCAATTGTTTCATTATCATCTGATTTAGAACCTAATTCCTCTTCATTGTCATTGTCGCTGTCATCTGTATCGCCGTCCGTTAAGGGGTATTCTCGCTGTAACCTCCTCGCCTGGATAAATAGAGACACTGTCGTAACTATCACTACAGTCTCAATTATCGCTTTATTCACAAATAGGCTCTGTAGAGTTGTCCCGTCTTCGTCTATATAGCAAGGTCTTCCAGGGTTTATAAATAAAATCAGAACGTATGCGATGTATATGGGAAGGTTGAAGATTATCCATACCCAGTTGTAAGCTTGGCTGAGAGATAACGAAACGGATGCAAGCAGAGCAGGTATAAGTAGCTCGGGGTCAATTTTACCGAGTGTTGGATGATGTGCTTTATGAATAGAGTACATTTCAACAACAGCTCCTTCTACTTCCGATACAAGAGCTGTTCTTAGCCGTCGTTTTAAATTCTGAGCTCGTTTGTTAATAACAGACTTAAATACAGTAGCTTCTTGATAGGAATCAGCAAGCTTAGCGAAAATCGCTCTACCCTTGTTCTTTATCCCTTCGTCGTCAAGAGTTTGGAACTCGTTATATTCATTTCTGACAAAGGTCTCTGCTTGTGATAGTTTTGAATCGACCGTTTTTTTCACCAAATCAGTCACAGCACGCACGTGTGGGTCTTTCGCTACAAACTCAGCGGTTTCTTTGGCAGTTTTGATAGCTCCAGCTAGTTTTTTGCCAGTTGGAGTTGCTGCAAAGGTTTTCACAGAATCGACTGCGCTACTGGCGACATTTTTGGCAGCTTCCGAAACCTTTTGGTAGATTTCCGAGCTCTTGGCTTCTTCTATTTTGTTCTTTACGATAGTCTTGGCATTTTCAAGCTGCTGACGAAGACGCTGTATGTCTTTCTCGTGTTCACTGGCAACTTGTTTTGCCTTTTCTTCCAATGTTTTAAGCTTTTCCTGAGGGGAGTTGGAACTGTTTATGCTTGTGTTCACACATTTTCAGTCGCACTAAAAAATTACCGATATTTTAGATACGAGACCATCTTGGACGTCCGTTTTGCTATGTGACACCTCTCTTTCTGCACTGACGATGGAATTGGCAGCATTCTGTTCCATTTGTTAAAACAAGAAAGCAAAAAAACAAAATTGTCATGCACGTCGACATCTTTAGCAAGAATCGATTACATCTTATTTTTTGCACCAAGCGTTTGTGCCATCTCGAATATTCATCGCATCGCATGCAACTCTACCTTTGTGTCTTTGTTTGCGTCCTCCATAGGTGAATATACGGTGAGCGCTTCGCACGCCGAAAAAATAATGTATCCAAACTACAAACCCGGCAAATGGACATGCACAAACAGTTCAAAGGCTGTGCGAAAATGAGATGCAAGTTAGGTGAAATGAATTGGTTGAATGGGGTATCGGTCTTGTTTTCTCTCATTCTAATCGAAACATCCACAGCCATCATAAACCCACCTTCTGCCATGCCTTCCGTACTTCCATCGCGGTCTCCATCAGTTTTGCCCTCAAACAGTCCTTCCCAAACGCCATCATGTAGCCCAACGAATTCACCTTTTTCTACCACACCTTCTGTGAACCCATCGCAATCGCCAACAAGTACTCCTTCGGATGCACCATCGTCTCAAAATCCAACCGGTAGCCCAACGCACGCACCTTCTACCACACCTTCTGTCAACCCATCACAATCGCCAACAAATACTCCTTCGGATTCACCTTCTTCCACGCCATCTCATATTCCGACAACTTCCCCAAGCGGCACACCTTCCGTTCAGCCGCCAGTCGTAACGCCATCGCCGACTCAATCTCCGAATTTCGGCTTTCTCGATTTCTTTGTCGGAACCAACCAACTCGTCGTTTCGACTCCTTTTGGGAGTGCGATTGAAGGATTTTCGGATGGTGTTGGTTCAATAGCAAAATTCGGTGACCCAACAGGTCTATGTCAACAGGACTCATTCCTGTTCGTGTCTGAGATTTTGTATCACACCATTCGTAAAATCGATTTGACAATTGGGGAGGTGACCACTATAGGTGGGTCGGCTAAGGTTAGTGGCTATCAGGATGGGGTCGCAAGCAACACATTATTTAGTCACCCGAATGGCCTAGTCGTGACTCAAAATGCATCTACATCTGGTGGTACTGAGCTTTATATTGCAGATACAATGAATCGGATAATTCGACGAATAGTGATAGGCAGTGGAGAGGTGACGACATTTGCAGGCAATCTCAGTACGGGCTTGAGTCGAGATGGTACAGTATCATGGGCACGATTTCAGGAACCTTCAGGAATGGCTCTGTTAGAATTTTATGGTGAGAAACAAATTCTGCTTACTGACAGTAGTGCGGGCACTATTCGGCAAATATTTTTTCGAAATGGTGAAACACATACACTTGCTGGTGGGTTACCCGCCTATCAAGACGGAATTGGGACATCAGCTGGGTTTCTCAACCCTACAGTTCTCAGTTTCGCATACGAAACGAACCGATTCAACAATCCTTATTTACTGGTTGTGGATACAGTCAGTTCGCCTGCAGGGTTCGTCAGTGGGATACGGCTACTGAATGATAGCAGACAAGGATACATTGAAGTCACCACAGTGGCAGTAGGTAATACTTGTATAGCGTTGGAGTTTTTTACTCATAAAGTTGAAATAGCAAGGAAATTAGCATGGGTTGGAACCATCATGTGTACTGCTGTAAGCATACTAAGAAAAGTTTGCAGACAAGTTAAATTTGTGTGTTAATGTGTTGTTGCTATTGTTCCTCAGGTGTTGCTAGCAACAGCTCGGACAGTTCCCAGTTTGAAAAACCAACAGGAATATTCAACTACAACAGCTCTCAAGGTAGATTTGCTACTTTTCTCTCAGATTCACAGAGGAGCAGAATCTGGGTACTAGGGTCGAATTTTCAGACAGATCTTGTGGCAGGTGAGGGTTCAATTCATGGACAAGTTGTCACGGCACGAGATGGCCTGGCTACGAAATCGACGTTTGGACGACCTGTAGGAATTGTAGTTGACCCGAAGACGAATAATATTTACGTGGCTGACAAGGCTGGCTTTACAATTCGCAAAATATCAGCGGAATCAACCATCTCACCGTCTGTATCAGCAACAACAAATTCCCCAAAGACAATCGGACCAACAACAATATCTCCTGTTTCTCTTTGTATTGGTGGATACAAGTCTTATGATAAAGCTCTGTTCGAAAATGTACAATCATGTATCAACTGTGATACTCCGAATACTTATAATTCGGCATCTGCTATTATTGTTTCGTCGTCGTTTAAATGTGCCCTGCATTGTGATTCAACCAACACGGTGGCTACTTTCTTCCTCTATGCAAATCATGGTTCCAACCAAGGTATTCTTTTCAGTTAATGTTTTCTTCTTATCTATGGTTTTATTTCGAGTCTTTGTCTCGACTGTACTTGACTTGTTTCGATCAGGTTACTGTTTTTGCTACAATACCGGCTCAACCCTTCCCTGGTATCCATCGGGTCAATCTACGATGACAAACAGCGCTAACCCGACAATATCTCCAACAATATCAACCCTAATTCCAACATTATTCCCAACGACAAACCAAGGCAACCCGACTCTTTTCCCAACGGCAAAGCCGACACCTTTTCCAACAACGGCGACAAACCCCTCTTTCTTTCCCTCCACAGTGCCTCCCTCGGTAGGGTACCCCTCTACGCACTCTCCAACAAATATGTTCATACCTTCGGTAAGTACATGCGTACAATCATTTTTTTTTTTTACCTGTATCACTCACACGGTGTATTGCTTACAATTTGGATTTAATTTATTTTATTTATTTATTTATTTTTAGGGTGTATGTGCTTGTCCTTATGGCATCACTCCACACAATCAAACTGCTGCTCCAAAGACAACTGCAGTTGCAAATTCCCTCGTATTGGGATTCTACTCCAGGGTAGATTTTTTCGCTTCGCACCCTGGTTCGCTCTGTTGTTTTTCATAGCAGCATGTTTTGGGTTATTCATTTCTGTCAGCTAACAGATATATTTCATGATAGGTTCGCTCTTGTGCAACACGCAGTCCAACATCAAACCCCACTATAGTATGCACAGGAATACCTCGTGTTTTAAATGCCACACTCAGCGCAGACGGGTCCTCAATATCTGTTTTTTTAGATGGCACTACAAACCGTGGTGGCATCACGCTCGATGTAGCTGGTACATGCAACGTGATTTTGCAATCTGCCACAACATATCTGCTTGGCGATGGTGGCGGAAGATGTGTTTGGAACACAAGTTCACATCTCAAAGTATTTTTCACGAAAAACGCGATGTTTCCATTCACTGGCGGTTCACTTTACTTCAAGAATGGGGTGATCAAACGAGCTAATCACTGCAATGCAGCCTCAGGGCTTGCTCCTGGGCCATACTACGTATCGCAACCACAGCTAAATGCAGTAGTTAGTGCAGTTGCTGTTATTAACATACCGCAAAGAATCGGACCGTGCGATACCATTTTCGTTTCGGGGAAAGGAAGTTATGGCTCTGGTGGTCGAGAATTAAGTTATTCATGGGCTTTGGATGCGGTATATCCTGCTGGCGGAGCACCGGGATTACAAACAGTTGTTCAGAGCACAACTAGTGGGTCTTGGGTAGTCAATACGAATCTAATCACAACAGCTACACAGATAAATATCTCGCTAAAAGTCACAAATTGGCTAGGGTCGTCCAACACTACTTATGTCAGTTTCTTAATTCAGGGCCCAGATCGCCTGCCATTTATCTATCTGAATGGTCCTAAATTTCGATCAATTCGAACTTCTGATACTCTAGATATCACATCTACAACCCAACTTTCACCGGTTACTGCAGCTACATCATTTGATGTGTCGCCCATTCCTGAATGCAGTCTATCTCTTGGTGTGGTCCACAGATGGGCCATTGCCAGCACACACGAAATCACGATTCCTGCAAGTCAGATATCGAGCAGCAGTCTTTCTTACAAGGCAAAAACACTTCCCGTGGGTACGCATAGCTTTGTTTTGACGTCACAGTTTGCGAATTTTACTGTTTTAAAAGACAATACGGTTGTTCGGAAACTACTAGGGTTGACCCAGAGAAGTTCAGTTCATATAAAAGTAGAAGCTAGCGCATTAAAACTGACCATTCTAGGCTGTAATGCTCGTGTTCAATCTGGTGTACCTAGGGTTAACATAACGTTAGATGCAAGTAAATCATTTGATCCTGATAATGTAGCTAATGGAGTTAACGGATGGTCATTTCAATGGGGCTGCACACGCACATTTAGTGGCACTGAATGCAACACTGAAGACCCGATTGCAGAAGCAAAAAACGATTTCGGAAATGCCACTACCAAAAAATCCGTCCTAAACATTCCCTCGTTGTTTCTACCCCAAGCTACTAAAGTTGATAATTCTCACAATTATATGGTGATAAAGTTAGATGCAATTGATCCCATTTCTGGCAAAACGGCAGTCGGCCTCTGCCGTATTTCCACACGTATTGAGCCAAGTCCACGAGTATATGTCACATCTACAACTAGTAATACATTACAACGCGTTGTGTTTACAGCAATAACACCAGATGTTACTATACCTAGAGATAGATCATTCTTTTGGTTCTGTACGCTCACTGATGATATCACAACGTGTCCAATAACACTCAACTCAAATGTCTTACTAACAACTTTGAGAGGTCCTTCACTTGGTCTGAACCTAAATCCACTTCCAGTTGGAATAACGCTTCGATTCCACGTGTTATTTGCCCCAAGAGCATCTGTTTTACTCTCTCAATTATCATCATCACAAGCCGGTATTGGCCGAGCATTTTACGATTTCGAAGCACCACCAGTGCCTTCACTCGGAACTTGCTTTTCAGCACCATCCAGTGGATATGCAATAAACACGACATTTTTCTTACAATGTAAGAATTTTGTTGGTGGCACTAACCTACGTTATGGTTTTCGCACAACAAATGGTTCGCTTATATTAGCATCACCTCGCTTAAATCCAGTTTTTCCTGTCACGCTATCAGCTAGGAATTTAAACAGAAAAGTTAACATCGGCATTACTGCAGGTTTATGCACATTTTTCTGTCATTGTACAAAATATAATTTTTGTTTCATGCTTTTTTTTAGATTTAGTTTTGGGTTCGTGTAATTTCACGGTTCTATGCTGTGAATTTACAATATTAGTTATCGTGAATTCTGAAGGAAGGTCAACCACAGTGCAGTTTCAAGTCGAAGTATTAACCCCTAATTTCGGCAATACAGCAGCTATCAGTCTTCTTAACGAACAAAAAGCCCAACTTATATCTGCGGGTCAATCTGGAGATATAGCGGCAGCGACACAAGGACTTGCAAACGTGCTTGCACTAGTTTCTCAAGCAGGAAAATCACTTCTCTCAGAGAACTTGGCAGTGTTAAAATCGATTGTTAATGTGCAGGAAAATAGCCTTGATTCAACGGATTCAGTCGCCCAAAAGGCATCACTTTGGCAGCTATTAACAGAGAATTCAACTGGTGTAGATGACACCATTGCATCTGTTTCTTTAGCTAGTTTAAACTCATTGTCATCGTCGATACTTTCCGATGCAACTGGAGATGTTGAATACACAGATGTATATGGAAACCTAGCTGCTAATACATTTGCCAACCTTGTAATTGTATCAAAAACCAATTTATCCCTATCGAAAAAAACAACAGAATCAGTTGAAAATCTTGGCCTAGTGTTGGGAAAAAATGTAGCGCCTGGCGAAATTCCGCTAACTGCGAAATCATCTGGTAGACATTTCGATGTATCTGCGCAGAGATTTGCAGGAGTTGAAGAGGAATGGGCTATATATCACGCAGAAAGTTCACAAGATAGTGCGTTATTCCCTGGTAATGCTGCTGGTGTTCAGAATACAACATCAACTGTTATTTTCTCATCAAGTTCGAATTATCGCGACCCTGCAGATAATGTTACATTTTTAACTGAACTAGCAACATTAAGTGTGTTTGACTCAAATAATAGCAAGATAGCTATAAGGAATACACCTGGTATTTTGATTTCAATCACGAGACTAGGAGAAAGAAATTTAAGCAAATTACTCAAGGATGTAAGAGTCTTTTCATAATTTTCATAAATGATACCGCTTATTACAGCATTGTTTTTTATGAAACGAAACGTTTTTCAATTTAATTTGGTATTTATAGGTGTGTATTTTCTTTAATGAGAGTCGAAACGAATGGAGCTCAGATGGCTGTATTGGGTACACCAATGAAACTTCTAAGAAGTTCTCGTGCAATTGTACCCATCTAACATCGTTTCAAGGCGTTCAAGCACCGCGAACAGTCGCGTTATCCGAGAAGGATATCCTCAATCTTAACTTAAATAACCTGCTTAAGAACCCTATCACAAGCATCACTCTCTTAATCATTTTTTTGGCCTACATATGTGTTGTCTTGGGGTCAAGACGGTGTCGTGGTGAGCCAGTTTGCATATGCTGTGGCGATCACAAAGATTATTATGACAGAGAATTTCGAAATGGAAAACATGATTTCCTCCTCCAGTGGCACTTTCAGACATCCGAGCGTGCAAAGATAGCCCAAATTGAGGTCAATGACATCACTAACACAGTGCTTCAAACAGCTCAGATGCGATCACGTCGCATGTCATTCTCAAAAGCTCTACAGATGTATCACGACTCGAATGAATCGTCGAAAAGTGTTTCAAGAAGAGCAACACCTCCAAGAACTGTCATGCAATCTTCTGCTTCTGCTGGCATGATTTCAATTAATTCAACTGCAGGTTTACGCGAGGCAGTGTTAGCAGCTACAACAGCTGCAGGGCACACTGACCGAATAGGTAGAAGAAAACATAGAAATCGATCAGAAAGCTTAGGAAGACTTGAAAAAGGTAAAAGAACACGAGAATGGCGCCATGAAACCCAATCAAGATCCAGGTCGCGTAAACATAGCCGTAGGGGATCAGGAATATCAGTGCCAGCTCGCATCCGATATCGAAGCCAAGGAAATAGCTGTCGTGATAGCGGCCAGTTGACTCAAGCAGATATTAAACAGGCGATGAAACTCGTTGATAAATCATTTGAACCAGCTGATCCCAGGACATGGTGGATGATTTGTTGTGATGAAAATGGCTGTAAAATCGGCATGTTTCGGTGCTGTAATCGGTTTTGTGGCTGTTTTTTCCGATCTGGTTATGCGATGAAATCAGATGAGGGTACTGTGGATATGAAGCTGAGTAAAGCAATAGAAGAGCTCAGAGCAAAAGAGGAAAAGAGACTTAGAGATGATGCAGAGGATGATTTTAAGAAAAGAGAAGCTATTTTGAAAGAAAAAATCATCACCAGGATGAAAACTGCGCTAATAAATGCAAAAGTAAGGCTTCTTGTTTTAATTTCAGCTTCAATATCTGTGAATTTCAGTGTGAATTTGATTGGTTCTTTAGACTAAAATAGCAATTGGCAATGTATATGTTGCGTTTTTCAGATTTTTCCGTGCACATGTGTGTCTTCGCTGCTATATGTTATCTCTAATATTATAGTGAATTACTCTATGTTAGGAAGACGACCGTCTGAAAGATCTTGAATCAAAAGAGGGTAAGTTCGAAAGAACAGCTCGAATCTGGTGCCATTTAGTCAAGCAGAACCACCATTGGGCATCACCATTCGCGCATGCTAGTAACGATCCATTCTCTGGCTTATGGAGAGCTAACGTGCTGCTGCAGACTCTGTTATTAGTTTTGTGTATCAATGGGTTATTTTATGGTGTTGATCAAGCTACATCTGGTGAGATTATCATTGGAATATTGTCTGCGTTTATTGTTTTATTTTTCGGAGTTTTGCTGGTCTATCTTGCGCGTAAGATTGGATATATTGAATGGGAGCTTAGATTGCATAGCTATCGTGAATTATTGTGCAAGCCAGTAGCAACACCACGAGGAACACGTGCCCCATCCCCGATAAGTCTTCGGTCAGCAACTCCAAGCCGTAGATCGAGACGAGATCGAAGTAGACGTAGTTCTATGTCTTATTCAGCAAATCCAAGGAAGATGTCACGTCCGATTTTGACATGCATAGATAGTGGTAGTGACGTCGGTAAAAGTCAAGATGGGAAAGGAGATGGCAAGGCTGTTTCTAGTACCAGAAAAGTAAGAGAAGTCCGAAACCAGCATGTGAAAGGACTCTGTGCCGAAAATGAAGATGAAAAAATCAATCAAGATGGTGGCTATGATCACGGGATGTAGTTACCGCAAAAACTGCTTGGTGGTGGATTATTTTCATTCATTAAAAAAAAAACGTCCAAACCGAGTTCAAATCCTCCAATTTCAAGCCTAAATGCACTCGCAGCATCGGATTACGACGGACAGAACGGAAGTGTAGCCGCATTGTCTCAATCCATGAGATTCGCACTTCCAATTACTAATTGTCAATCGGCCGCTGTACTTTTGTCGTTAAATAATTCGGGTGGTTTTGCTAGCTCAATTCATGATAGCGATACGAAAACTGGCATTGAAACTCGCGAACAAGCCATCAAAACACGCAGGAAAAGGACAATACGTAGTGCAAAATCAAAAGCTGAAAAAGCTGGATTAGAGAAACAACGAGTCCGAACCAGAGTTCTGATGTATTCAGTTCTTGCATGGTCGATATTTATCACTGTTGTGCTTGGATGTGCGTTCGGAATACTAATTCTTGGAGTTAAACTCGATCTTGAGGACAAAAAAGGAGGAATTTCCGGATCGGTGAAGTCTTTCTTTACATTTTTTTGGACTCATATGTGTTTCTGGGACTTATTGCTCGCACTTTAAACGATTATGTATCTAATAATACTGTTAACTATCGGCTTCATTGCACTGTTTATATTTAGATTGCGAAAAAATCTTCTTTCAAATGGTTAATGTCATGTGTGGTCACCGAAGCACTCCAAGCAATCGTATTAAGTCCTGGAATTCTCCTCATGAAAGCAGGTTTTGTTGCTCTGCTTGTGATTTACAGCGAATGGACATTTGCGAGCAGAGTGATGAATTTTCTCGTCTCTGACGACGATGTCACTGCAATTAGCGCATATGATATTTTCGCAAAGGTCGGGATTACCAAGTTATCATTTTTAAGAGATTTATTTACTGGTTATTATGCGTAGATCAGCTTTTATTTTCACTTTTTACTGATTTCTTCGTCATTTTTTACTGATTTTTTCGTCATTTTTTACTGATTTATTCTCGTATGGCAAACAGATCGCAGATGGATATTGTCTAACTGCAGAGAGTGTTGAGGATTTAAACCACATATTATCTGGTATTAATCTCTCACTGTATACATCACCAGAAATCACAGATATTGACGATGAGAGTGATGACCAAAATCACACGCAAAGAGTGAAAATATACGCAACATTCGGAGAGAAAGAAGATTGGACCTCAAATCTTGACAAATATGAAAATTACAATAACCAAATCAACCAAAATATGGCCGTTAAAAATCTAAATAATTACACGAAGAGCAACTATGCCACGAAATCGGACAGTTTAGTGTCGTTACCTGCGGATAAGCTGAATTTGAAGTCGTCAGCAGAAAAACAAGCTGTGATGGGTTTGACTACTGCGAATACTGCTGTGAGAACTGATATGTCAAGCCTTACCAGTGCACATTTCGAGTCCTATATCAAGCTAGGCAATGAAATCCCTATTGATTTTCTTGTTGCGATATACGCGAAAGCTTTTTTAGAGCCTCACTCGGGCATACGAGAGGTAGAGATGAATAGGGCTTATGCGCAGGAAATGTTAGCGATGTCCGGTGAGCTGTTTATCCTCACGAGTACAAATAACACAGATAGTGTGGTCATCGAGTCAGCGTCACCACGAGAAAATAAGGGAAAAAATGGCGAATTAAATGATATTAATAGTAATGATATTGAATTGGAAGTTATTGGACGAAGAGGGGGTGTTGCAGGTGTGTTTACAGGACAATCGGTGTGGAAAAGAGCTTATTTTGAATTAGTAAGACTGACTATTCCAATCCATCGTGCGATCCTAGTCTATGGAAACAAACGGGATGTCGAATTTGCAATAGAAAGTAGCAATTTCAGCGGAAATAAGCATGTGTCGTGTGTTGTATTGATCGATAAAGTTGAAGAAGTTGAGCGGAAATCTTGGTTTCGTTTCAGATTTCGAGGAACAGATGCATCAAGTGGTAAGAAAATGTTTTATGAGCTAAGAGCTGTTGGAGATACTGATCGGCATGTTTCTGAGGCTAAACGCTGGGTTTGTGTTCTCAAAGATTCGCAGAGACTGTATGCTCGTGTTGATGGTGCTGTTTCAAGCCGCTAGCGTGCGTTTTTAGGACAAAGACTTCACTTGAAAAGAAAATGGTATAGCTTTGGTTTTGTCAGTTTAAAATGACTGTCAAATCCATCACTGTTGATCAGGATTTTGGACCCTAAAACACGCTAACCTTGGTTTCCACAACTAGGCTCTCGTACTTGCTGAACAATTTTTAGACTAGCAAAAGTACGTTTGCATGACAGAACTAATGAAGATACAAAAATAGCAAAGCGGAAAAAGCTTGGCGTGTGGTGTGCTGTGCGGCTGCTGTGCGTATGCCTGCTGTGGCTGCCGCGACGCTACTGCATATAAAGCTATACATTATTGCCCATACTAAGCAAACCAATGCCTTATATCGAAGAAGCCACGCGCATTATGCATGCTACGTGGGCATGTGCCTGACACACCGCTGCACTATTTTGCAATCCGGCAATCCTATCTCTGTCTAAGAGTCTTATGGAGATCTATGGTCGTGAAACTACATAAGCACATGCACTCTTTCATGTAGAAAGTCATTTTTTCCTCAAAAAGTCGTTTGTCCTCAAATGGCTAAAACACAGCACAGACAGCATATGCTGCACTTAAATGCGGCTTTACTTGTTACGTCCATTAACGGCGTTTCAGTTTTGTTCGAGATCACGGTGCATGCGGTCGATTTAGCCTACGCATCCTGAGTGGTGCTAACTCACTCGAGGTAGTAGAAACAGATTGGTAAGAATATAAGAAACTGTCCACGTAATTCTTGTTGTTATGATACCAAACATAACTTCCAGTTGCAACACCTACCACTAATATGAGCATTAAAAGATGAATCAGCAAAGGCGCAGTTATGGCCTCATCTTCGTGTTTAGAAAATCCTCCACATATTTTTACCAAACTAAACGAAATGGAGCCATAAAAACTTGTTGGGTCAAGTGGAATTGAGACGAGAACCGAAGATACACCTTTGTGTTTGCAGTTGAAATCGACTGTGAAATTCGAACCAGAATTACCATCTAATATAGCACCATTTCGACCGGGACCACTAATAATTGGTGCGCATACTGACCCAGCGTTGTTGTAACCCTTTGCTTTGACAACGGGATGTGTAAATTTCTGATGAGTTCCTTTGGGTATGCTTATATGGAACATAGCAGTGTCCTCACTCACGCCGACAACTCGATAAGGGCGGTTGTTTGCATCTAGATTCGATGACATTGAAGATTCACCATCACTAGCGCTAGTTTTAGAGGTTGCATGATATGAAACTACAGAATAGAAATCAGAAACGATCCCATTTTCTGCCACATCACATAACCCATTTCTATTGTGTTGGTTTGTGCCCTTGATATCCGCTAGAGTGCATCGAATTGTGGTTGCAATATTTAAATAGCCCAACGGACTAGGATCTGAGGCCCTGCTGTCACTACCACTGCTGCTGCTGCTGCTGCTGCTGCTGGTGTCGTAGCCATAGCCATAATAATCATCATCTTCATAACCTCCACCTTCCTCGTCAGCTCGTTCCCATCCAGCCTCATCACCAGTATTGGAATTGTAACTGTCATCACTGCTACTACCTGAGTATTCCGAAATACTTTGCGCTCCTGAATTTCCACTACTTGAACCCAATTCTGTATCTCGATTCGTGCTCTGAATATCGTGGTATTTGGTGTAGTTCCACACGCATAAATCACTCTCTTCTGTGGATTGTGCTGGAATTAAGTCGTAACCTTCATCACACTGGGCACATTTATGCAGCTGTTTGCCTGTTCCAAATGACAGGCCTAATTGCCCAGAAAGACCAGGAAGTGCTGGCGCTAGCTCCCACTCAGCACAATTTAATACTGGAGCAAGTGCTGTTG
>JACKZZ010019543.1_pt1 | contig 13555 bp, 6 predicted proteins | sample 8027871 | NCBI WGS metagenome assembly JACKZZ01 (sample SAMN15724774, study PRJNA655200) | protist metagenome | isolation source: fluorescence activated cell sorting (FACS) single amplified genomes of... | place: USA: West Boothbay Harbor, Gulf of Maine | collected 2000-07-19
GGTACTTCTCGAGCTGTCCTACAGTATTATTGCATGCCAGCATGCCAGCATGCCTTACTTCTTACTTTGGCAGTCCTGGCAGTCGTTAAAAAAATATTATTTTTTTTTTATTATTATTATTATTGTTTTTTTTTGAATAATAATTATTATAATAGAGGTACTATAGTATTTATTATAGGTATTATGAAGTTTGATAATATATATAATACGTCTTTAATTATAAAAGTATTTTCCTCAATGATTTCTATATATATAATATATATCTTACATATATATTTATCTAGCAAGTAACATTAGTAAAACAACTGAATCATTTTATTAAGAATGTCTACATCATCATATGCAAGCGCATACTGGACTGAAAGAGATCAGAATTTTAAAATCGAAACTAGGCATTATGGTGACTTGGAAGCTTTGCGTACAAATACAATATACTCTTTAACTGCAGTTGTACTTACTGCTTTTTGTGTATATCTTTTTACAAAATTATTAGATAAAAGAACTATCCATGCTGGAAAAAATGCAGTAGTATCTTTTTCTTTTGTAATATTGGTAACTGTGGCGTTTAACCTTGTAAGACCTGCAACGAAGCTACCCTTATCAGATTTAAGAGCTTCGAAATTAATTTTAAACACTTGTGTGTACTCTGATAAAGGTGGTAAAATGCCTCGTTGGAGTAGTAGAGACTGTATGTTCGGGGAAGGTGCATTTTGCTCTTTAAAAAGTCCGTGCACACCTTGCAATCCAATCCCTGATATAGATGAACATATAATGTTTGATATTGTACAAAGCATTTATCGTGGGAATGAATGTCGTAAATGTACAAGAACAAATCAAGTCTGCCCGTATAATAGTGCAGAAGAAGGGAAAAATTATTGCAAAAAGAAAGGAAAAAGTTTCAAAACTTTAGATGAAAAAGTAATAAATGCTGATATATCGCAGAAAGTTGCAGGTTGGGAAGTGATACGCGTAGAGCAATGTCGCACATGTTGTGCAACTAGTAGGACAATGGAATTTTTTGCAGATAGAAGACTTAGTATGCATGATGGAGCATCAAATTTAGGCAAATTTAAAAATGTCACCATTAGTGGATCATTAAATCCACAATCTTTTCGACCTATTTACTTGGAAATATTAGACATTTTAAAAAACGATTCTACATATTTTACGACAGTTGGTGGCGTGCCAGACCATACCATGTTGAATTATACAAAAGAATTTGGGGTTGATTTATTTGATCATGTAAATTTGACAAGTTATTGTAATGCCAACCCGTGTCCAGATAATGTTTTGTCATGATTATAACATTTTATGAATAATGAATAAATATTAAGTATAAAAACGTTTTGTACAATTTCGCAACGAAGCGTAATCAATTGATGATATAAATATAAAATATATTATTATGGATATACCTGGTACAGTACGAGTGGTGGCCAATCATATTTCTATGATATTATAATATCAGATATATGATATGATAATTCCTTAATATCACTCTCAAAATAAAATTACCTCCAAATATATTAGCTTATTTTAAAATACACGCGCACACACACAGTTTTAAAATGGGTCTAGTTCAATTTCGATATCTATTTTATCCTCTTTCGCAATTTTCAACCCTTTGCATTTTCCCCTGTGATTAATATACTTGTAATCTTTTACAGGAATAGTTAAACGTTTCGAATGTAAATACATTCTCTTTAAATCCTTTTTTATACAAAACTCACGGTCATATGTCCAATCACCTAAAATTGGATGTCCAATGGAATTTAAATGTACTCTTAGTTGATGACGTCTACCTGTCTCGGGAATCAAAGCAACTTTTGTACATTTAATGCCTTCTATATTTAGGTATTTTAAAACAAACACTTTGGTTCTTGATATTCGACCCAGGTGTTTATTATTATTGTTGTTGTTATTGATGCTTGTAATGGTTGTTCTTGATGATGCTGTGGCCATTTTAAAGCTATCTTGTACAACAATATTTTTATCTATATACAAAACTTCTTGATTTTCATCCTCGTCAAATGTCCAAAATGTTCTATTAAATATCAATTCTTCCTTTTTCAAATTACGTTTCCGTTTGCCACGAAAAAATTCAGGAAAAGTTGGAATGTTTCTTTTTTGTAAAAGTTTTTCTTCCTTGTCCTTACGTTTTAGGTTTCCCCTAATTATAGCTATGTATAATTTTTTCACTTTTCTCTCATCAAATAAGCTATTAATTAATCTAGAACTGGCCTTTGATAGACCTACACATAATACACCAGATGTTGCCATGTCTAATCTATGAATCCATCGAATTTTATCAACCACAAGATCGCCATTATTACCATGTTTCTCTTTTATCATTTTATAAATTAATTTATCAACTGTCGTTTCGTTATCATTATTATTATTAATTTCATTTAAACTACCACCCCGTCCAATTTTGATATCACATGGCTTATTAATAATGATAATTTCATTTTCTACATAATATAATATCTTGCAATTATTTGGTGAACGGTTTAGTTTTAGCCGTCTTGGTATTTTCGTCTCTTCCATGGTTGTATTCATTCCATTTTCATTTATTATTCTTTGTTTTACTTTTTCTTCCGTAATTCTCTTCCGTCTGTCCTAATGCTCTAAAAAAGGAAAAGAATCATATGAGTTATAAAAAAAAGTAGTAAATAAAAAAAAAAGGTGCAAGCAAAGAAGTGTGTGTAATAATTAATTATTATGATGTGGCTTATCTGTACTGTAGATGATGCATGAGCATACCACAGCATACCATATAGTAGGTTAAGGTGCATACTGGCATACCACTGATAATCGAAGCCTAATTCCTCAAAGTATAATTTTTACATTTTTCTCCATCCTACTATTTTACTGTAGTCTATGTAATTACAATAATGTACTATGAATCAACTCGGAATTCTAATAATCGTTATTTCTTTTTTTGTAGCTGAAAAGCTATCCAGCTATCAATCTAATGCTGTGCGATGGTTGTATAAAACTTGTTGAAAACTTTTGTGAAAAAAAATTATTATTGAAATCAGGTAGTTATTGCAATAATAATACATGTAGCATTATTATACCAGGTATTATTATTAATAACTCCAGGAGGAGGTAATTATTCAGTTTATTAACAGCAATATTTACATAGCTTACATACAATATGTATGTTCCATAATATATCAAATTGTAAATCAAACTACAGAAACCTTCCTTTAACAAGTATAGCTTTAATTGATATATATATATACATAAATATAAACTCATATATTTTTGAATACAGTCTAGTCGCATTGTTTGCATAATAGTTTTTGTATTTCATTTCGAAAACATGGAAATTGTAAATAATAACGCTATGGATATTGAAACAAAAACTGCCACAAAATTGGAAATTGATACGACTTCGAACTTACTAATAACACCGAAAAAAAATGTTAATTTAGAAGTAGAGAACTTAGACGACGTTTCATCGGTAGATTTACAGGCCTTATTGAACCAAAGGCTGCAGCGATCAAGATCTACTTCAAAGGCTATACCTGTTTCATCTGCATCTTCAGGCAGACGAAAAAAATCTGATGGACAAGGTAATTCGCCAAATAGTATTAGTAGTACACCAGAAAGGACAAAATTAGAAAGCTTAACTACTACCGGCAAGCGTTTTGATGCTACTTGGACAACCCCAGGTGGTCAAGCGATACAATTTAATTTCATGTCTAAAAACATTCCTACTACGCCGGAAATCGTCAAGCGTAACTCAACACATTTTCCAGCAAAAAATTATGATGCTGTGTGGCATAATACCTCTCCTTGGAAACCAAGGAGAGCTTCTCCGTTGAGAAATAATAGTAGGAATACTTTACAAGATAATAGTAATAATATGCAAAACAATGTAAATGGGAACGACTTCCCATACCAAATGGGATTTAATAATAGCAGCAATGATAGTAGTAACACAAATCCTTCAAATTTCAGCCAAATGAGCAATATGAATTTTCAACATCTACAGCGACAACATCAACAAACTATGAATATGGGAGGACATCAAAATTTTGCGCAACAACAATTTAATAATTGGAATCATTCTTAGTAGTGAAAAGAACAAGGAGGTATTTGTACAAAATTTACACTTTATATACGTTTGGTCATGTATAAAGCAAAGAAAGTAAATTATTCACGCGCACCGCATTATTTTTCTATTTACCCCCCACATTTTTTTTATAAGTGGGGAGACAATTTATTGTGTGTACAAAGTCGAGGGGTTCGTATCATATTTTTTATATGCATAATTATAATTTTATAAAATAAAATAATTTTATAAAAAGTTAGCTTTACGCATTTAATTTATTTTTTAGTTTTGGTACTTCGGTATTATTTTGTATTTTTACATTAATTTAATTTTACATGTCTCACATTACGAGTATGATAATTCAATACGCGCTCTCTTCAAAAGAATATGAGTAACAATAACTAAGAGGGGCAATAATATTTATCTCACACTAGGATGTTAATACGAAGTACGAGATATCACTTTGTTATAATAATAAAATTACGTATTGATACAAATTACGTGTGTGAGTGTGTATCTATTATCATATCATATATTATTTAAAAATATTTATATCATCAGATATATCATTTATATAAATATAAAAAAAAGTAAAATATTTTACGATCGTATTAATGTATGATACTCGAATTTGTACAGTATATACTTAGATTTTAACCATCATTCGTATATATGAGATATATTTATATAAACACTTGATGAATGATATTTTTATATAAAAAATGGTTTTTAGGACGAAGTACAAGCCGATATCATATACATACGTCGTAATATTTAAAAAGAGAAACGTACAAGTATGCGTATATATATATCATATATATATATCATATATTCTTTTCATCTACGCCAATGCCGTCCTTTGTTTTTTGACATCATATCCAAACGAATCATCGTCATTATCACCAGCATCATCTCCCACTGGACTTTCCTCATCTTGTCCACGATCTGCTAGGTATTTCTTATAAATTTTAGTATACATACGACGATCTTGAATCGATACAGATGGCCTTGCAGCAGCACATGCGTCAATGACTTGTTGTGGAGTGACTACATTTTCAGTAGCAGACGGTGGCTTTTTGCCTTCAGCTTCCAACTTTTTCAACTCCTCCATACTTGGAGTCGATTCATGTATAGAGGACAATTGTGCTGTATAAAGTGCTGCTTGAATATCGGCACCTGTAAATGTTGAATATTCCAGAGCTAATTGGGGGAAAACTTGAAAGACATCTTTGGACAACCCCATTTTTGTTGCAACGGTTTCAAAAATTGAAATACGCTCTTTCTCGTCTGGAAAACCACAATAAAGTGATTTATCCAACCTTCCGGGGCGTAGCAGTGCGGGGTCAATCATATCGGGGCGACTGGTTGCTGCCATCACATAGACTCCAGTACGATCTTCAACACCATCTAAAAATGTCAACAATTGATTCACTACACGATCTGTTACACCGGTGGAATCAGCTCCTCGCCTTGGTGCTACAGAATCAAATTCATCAAAGAACAGAATAGATGGTGCAGCTGCTGCTGCCCTTGCAAAAAGATTCCTTACATTTTCTTCACTACCACCGATATATTTGTTCAAAATTTCTGGGCCTTTAACACTTATGAAGTTAAGACCGCATTCATTAGCTACAGCACCAGCTAGTAACGTTTTTCCGCATCCTGGTGGGCCAAAAAGACAGACGCCAGATGGTAGCTTAATTGGTGCCCGTGAAAATAATGGTGCGAATAAGGTTGGTAACTGCAATGTATCTTTCAATGTATGGCGAACTTTATCTAATCCACCTACATCTGACCATTCGACATCTGATGTGAATAATTTAACGCTTTTCAACGCTGCAGGTTTGTACTCTTCCATTGCTTCATCGAAATGCTCTTGCTGGGGCAAAACGCTACCTTTGGTTAAATAATCCAATGCCGAATAATTATTGGAGCTTTCAATTTTCCTACTGTTCTCCTTGACACGCTCTAATGAGGAAATCAATCTAGCACGTTTGACTAATAATTGTAAATCACCTGGCATATAACCTTCTGTTAGCCCCCCTAATCCTAAACTATCAATACCACTATTGCCATTGCCCCCGTAAATACCTTCATCCTCCTCTTCGTCGACATCTGGCGTGTTGTTGCTATTGTTTCTATTATTATTTTCACTAATACTGTCGTTGGATGTTTCATATCCATTCTCTACCAACACTTTATCTAATAACGCATCAATAATATCACCACGACCTTGTGCATCTGGTGGGTCCATTGCTAATGCAGTATCAATGATGCCACATCGTTGTAATGATGGGTGAAGCGCGCCTTTTCGTTTTGCAGTCGCGACAATGGCAATACCACCTGAATGAATATTGTCACCACCTTGGTTGTTCTTTTCCGCTTCATACATTTTTCTTTCCATAACTCTTGATGTTTCAATTAACATATCTGATAAATCTTCGGCCAATCTTGCCGCTTGAACATTTTCAGGTTCTCCACCTTCTGATACAGGCATTAAGGCATCGATATCATCAAAAATTATTACCGCAGGTTCCATTCGCATTCCATCATCCAGCGCTTTCTTCAAAGCTTTTCGCACATCTGGCGTTTTTTTGCCAACCAATGAGCGGCATTCAACTGTAATTGTCCGTGCAAGGCATGATCGATCGTGCCTAAATTTCCAAGCCAATGCAGATACAAAAGTTGATTTACCTGTTGCATTGCCGCCAGTAATTAATAAATGTCCAGGTGGTGGTGTGCCTAAAACAGTGCGAATTCTAATCGCTTCAGGGACAATTCTTGATGCTAGCTGTAACCATGCTTTGTTAAGTGTTTCGTTTCTAGCCCCAATAAACGCAGGAGGAACACCGTCATAAAATTCATCACAAAGGGCTTCCATTGGAACGGGAACAGTTGCTGGACTTCCAAGATATACATTAGGTACTAATAATGCATTTCCTTTAGTAGCTTCTTTTGAACATATAATTCTCCACTCACGTTTTTTCTCAACTTCATTTTCATTTAACAAACCGGCATTAGGAATGGTAGCATTGCCAATTCTTGCACCACCAGCAGATTCCAATGTATCTTTCCACGCCGATTGTAAATTCACGTTGTCTTGTGCACTTTTAATCATCAATCCTATTTCAAATGCTTGTGGCGCAAATCCAGATTTCAATTTCAACGCAATGATGCTACCATGTGATAAAATTAATCCACCGCCATATGTATACTCTTCATTATCTTCCCTAAATAACTTTTGTTTATCCTCCATGGCATTTACGGAGGCCCAAAACGCATCAATAACAATATTTTCATCAAAATTGTATGTGTTGCTAAGCTTAGCAGCTAATAAAATTGCCGATGTATCAGTTGATTGATCTAACGTTGGTAGTTCATTCTTATTTTCTTTACCATTATCCTGTTTTTTCTCCTCGCCTTTTTCCTTTATTTCACTATCATCTGTATCTAAATTTTTTTCTAATTCAAAATGAACTGGGCGTAGAAAAATCTCAACTTTATTTGATGCTTTCTTTGGCGGTGTCGAAATTCGCGTTGCTACTTTTACCCTTTTAAAGATTTCAAGGTTACATTTAATACGTGTTGCCCATGGAATACAAACATAATCTTCTGGTACAGATTCATTTGGAAAAAACAACACTATTGCATCATCGTTTTCTTCCATAAAATCTTTTCTTTTCGATTCATCTACTTCCCCTTCAATATCATCATCGTCTGAAAATGTTATTATAGAACCTAATAAAGGGCGGTAACGTCCACCCCAAGTATTACCATTTGTTGTTGTACTTCGTGTGTTGTTGTTGTTGTTATTATTATTTTCATCATCGCTACTTTCTTCGTCATTATTATTCTTGTTACTCTTCTCTATACTATTTCCATCTGCTAAACGTTCCAATGTCTTTGGGTGCATAAATGCTTGAGTATTTGATTTCCATCCATCACGTATAGCTGGGCCTGAATACTGTTCATCTTCACATGGTAGTACTTTCAATTCTAATATATTGCGTTTTTCCCCAACGTTGTCGACAATATCTGGTTTTGGCAAAGCTTTTTTTTGCTCGGAACGTTTTTTTTTCCTAACACGAGGTGCAATAATTACCTCGGAGTCTCTTGCAAGCAATTCGCAAACGTTTGAGTTCTTTGAAGTAGCTTTTAATCTGACAAGCATACGACCCTCAATCCATACTGGAAAAATTAATCCCGTATATACTGCGCTGATTTGGTCTAACAAAGAGTTTTCTAAAAATCCAGCATTGCGTTCTATAATTTCCCAATCATCTTCGCTAACAGGGTCCAATGTTATAGACTGCACTTTTGGTGCATAATCAACCTTGTTTAAGACAACAAATAATGGTATTCCGCCCGCAGCTTGCACGTCTTCCGCTAAACCGATTGTCTGTGCAAATGCAGTTGGTACTTCAACCACTGCTCGAGAGGACATATGCCCTGCAAAACCTACAAAAGCTGTCTTGCCACCCCATCTCATTTTTAATGCAACAACCCCGGCAGGTCTTTGTTGACCAAATAACGCACGAATTGCAACATTAGGCAATGCTATGAAACATGTACGTTTGCTCGAATCAAGCGCTACTGGAAGACGCATCGTTTTTATCTTGGTAATTTTTTTTATGTTTTACAAGTACTATAGTATATAAGTTGAATTATGATTGTATATATTTTATATTGTTGTCATATATACCACACACATGGATAAATCATAAATACAATATACTTTTATATCAAAATGTGTGGGTCGTAATGAGACGACAATTTGTTTACTTCTGGGTTCCTTCCTCCTGCAGTAAAATGCATCTTTATCATAGGCAATATTTACTATACTTACTATAATAATATTTATACTGTATATTTCATATCTTATTCTACTTATAGCACCTTAATTATTATTATTTTAATGATTACTACAGTCGTCTGAATTCGCTTAAATTAATATTATATATCCATACGCCTCGTATAATGTGTTACAAAGTTGTCGAATAGAAGCAAAAGAAAACATACAGTCCACAACATCATGGAGTTAAATGAAGATACAAAGAACAGAATAGATGCAATCAAATTTTGTCAAACGTCTGAATTTGCCGTCACAATATGTATCTGGCCATCGGCTTCAGCGGAAAAAAATATTCAATTTGTAAAGAACTATCTAGAAAATCATATATCTTGTAGAATTTTATATGAAAATAAATTGACTTTGGAATTACATACAGCGCCACTAATAATGATGGCTGTATACGACAGTGAAGAGTGGTTGGAAACTAATTGTTGGTATATGGAGCAACCTTTGAAAGAAGGTAAGCCTAGTGGTGCTTGGCCCGGTGCAAAATGGAAAGCTGCACTTTGTTTTCAAGAAACAAATCCATTGCATGTTTTTGTTGTTGATGTTTCAAAAGCTAAAAAGGATATTTGGAATGAAAAATACAGTCTACGGGCCGCATTGTCTGAGCGTTCAGGGTATTATGGCAATTCCTGTATGCATGTCAGTGACGATCAATCAGCAACAATAAAGAAAAAAAAAGCGAATTCAAATAATAACGCGAACGGTATCTCATCAAGCGGCTATGACTGTGCAGATTCGTACGCATATCACTGTTCAAGGATTTTTCTAAATCCAAATGTTGTTACATTCTTAAATCAACATTGCAAAGACTTAGACATAGATGATAAAGAATTTATGAAAAAATTTCACTTTAATGAATTTTTGAAATGGTTAAAAGACGATGATTTTATTGATTATGATGAGGAAAACGATCAGTTTGCAATACCATTTGATATTATAAATGTACAATAGCAGAAAGAAATCTGCATCTGATAAAATTATGAGATATCATATGTGTGTATATTTTATCATCTGTGAGTAAATTAAAAGAAATAAATTTATGCTATTTAAAGATATGCAGTGTATATTAAATATTATGTGCGCTTATGATATGCATATCATTGTGAATATCATAGTGGTCTCGGGCATAAATGTCCAGGAGGCTTGACGTATTCTAAGGCATATCATATGATACAACATGTATCATATGATACTTTTAAAAATTAAATAATATTATAAAATATACGAACGTATAATACGGTATATAAATATATATTATATGATGCCATTATTCAAAGCATATTAGTAATAATAATCTTCATCATGTATAAGCTCTTCTTCATCGATATCAGACCCATAGCTTTTTGTATCATCATAATCTGAATCTGTACCATGTATTTCATCTAATTGTATACTTGTGGCAATACTTGCTAAAGCTATTGAAAAGCCGTGCAAAAATGATAAAGGAGATGCTAAAGAGAATGCATATTTATACGTATCGCATTTACCAAATGAAAAAATGGTTTTATTTTTCCCATGACGTTCAAGTGCAATATTTTTAGAGGATGGTAATGATATTCGCGAATCTAAATCTAAAACATATCCGTTCAATTCTTTATCATACTCTGGCTCTTTGCTCAATAAATATACCATGTCTTTTCTAGTGCCATTGGCGGCCAAAGATAGCATATCCTCATCTTCATTATTTAATATGAAAGATCTTGCTTGGTCTTTCATTTTATTGCGGCTGGGTAACAAAACTAAGACTTTACGAGGTGCTTCTTCCTCGCATTTGATTTGAATGGCAGCTAATTGCCGTCTAAGATTATCTGATCCAATCATTTTACTTTGTATAGCTTTATAGACGCCCCCGCCAGCTCCAGCGGACACAAACGGTCGCTGGTACAAGGTATCAGAATAATGACCTTCTGTAAAAACATTAAATTGTGCTAATGGGACTTCGTTTACTTGATCCAATAAACATATACGATGTCCGCCAAAATCTTCAGGGAGGCAAATATCAAAACGTATTAAATTATCCTCCTCAGATGAAACGATTTGGCCGGACATTAAATGTGTGCCCTCGACAGAATCCAAATACAAATCTAATTTATTTTCATCAGCGTCCCATATAGCATAACAAGGTATTGTTCCACTACTTTTACTGACACTTTTTAACAAAAATGAAATGGGATCTTTATAAAATTTTTCAGTATCTGACATATTTTTTTCATTATAGATATTACGTTCAATATTGTCCAATTTTTCTATCTCTTGTTTTTCTATTTGTGCTTCATTTGCATTGTTATTGTACGTGTTGCTATTCAATGCCCCTGTTTTTTTATGAATACTACGATCTTTAAAGTTGCTAGATTCTTTTTTCATATTCCTCTTAAACTCTTCCTGTGTAGTCACCTTGTTGCTATTAACATCCCCTTCTCTTATTGATTTTTTAACTTCTTCCAACGTACCATCCAACATACCAAGATAATCATCGTTGCCATCATCTTCGCTGTTATACTTTTCAAAGAAATTATCGCCATCAACACTCCACATCCGCCTTGAGTCATCAAATGAACTGCTATCATTGACAGACGCTCCCTCGTGTATTACTACAGCGCCTTTATCGTCATCTTGTTCCATACCAGATGTATTTATATCATCTGAAAATATTGATATTATTCGGTCACGTTGTTTCTCGTCAATCATCTTATATAAATTTTCTAAAGCGACATATTTTTCAAAATCAGTAAATTTCATAAATTGGTTACCCCAACTTTTAGTTAAATCTTCGCTATTTCTTCTTATTCTTGTAAAAATTTTTGTATTGGATTCTAAGACTGTTTTACTATTATTACTATTATTATTATTGCCACTACTACGGTGTTTTACAATTTCTGATGATGCAAACACAGCTTTATTAGTTTTCTTGAGGTCATTAAAAGTGGTAGTACTCTTCCGGATAGAAAGAAGTGGACTGGCATATAATGAACTTGCTGCGTTCCTGTCGTCATCACTTTTTGGTGGTGAGGTTCCTAGGCGAGTTAAGTACGATTTTGGTACGAAAGCTTGAGGTACAAGTTTTTCATTTGAAACTAACGGTTCGTAAAATACTTTTGCCATATCTCCAGTCTTTACTTCTGCTCCTAGTGGAGATGTTATGAATGTTACTTTCTTTTTCGTTTCCATAATGCTTTTGTATATGTAATTAATTACACTTCTACTTTCCCCTTGTACAAAATTTGTGCTATAGAATGCCCTGTGTTCAAACAAACAAGGGGTACTGTTGAAAACGGCAAAAATGTACTGCTTAACAAGAAGAAAATTAGTTTGTCTGCAAATATAAATATATATAAATATTTGTTGTTATTTATATATATACGGTATTAGCACATTATATATATAATAAAGTTATTATGACTTGATAATATATTTGCTATCGAGGCTATCCAGCTATACCAGGTATAATAATGCTATTAATATTATATTTTTTGCTGATGACTGTGCCTGCCTTATATAATACCATGAGCAAAGAAAAATGAAACTACCTATCTGGCTAGCACTAGCCCTAAAAGGCTAGCTGGCTAGCTATATTAACAAGTAGAGCTATATTAGATAGCTTCAATAGCAAATAGCAAATTAAAATAGCTAGAGCTAGCCAGCTAGCTACTATAGCTGAGCTAGCTAGCTACAGACTATTCCGTATAATACGAGAGTAGAATGCCAGGAATGCTATACTGTAGCCAGGAGCACACTGGCACACGACACTTCATACGAGGTGTTGTAGCTCTAAAAAAGTCTATGCCTGGTATGCTGGTATGCCAGTATGCACCTATTACTATGAATAAATACTACGAATATAATACACATTGTAAAATACTGATTTATTTACACCAGTACACAAAACATAAATTATACTTAAATCTCAAACATTTGGTAGCATAACCCTTTCATTCATATTTTTCTTCTTGTTACTTTTCCGTACTTTGTATTTATTTGGGGACGTACGAATTGGGGATTGCAATATTAAATGATCTTGTCTTGTACGCCGTAATTCTGATAATAAAGTTTTATTTTCTTCTGTCAAATCTACAACTTTATCTTTCCAATTCTTTAAATCCCCTACTTGAGACCAGAAAGCTTCCAAACGCTGAGACACATCGCCTTCTTTTGAAAGTCGCTTTACAATGTCTTGTAAGGCAACAATTTCGCTGGATAAACGCTCATGGACGGCTACTATTAGTTGTTTTGTGCTATTCAATCCAAATTCTGTCTTATGTATAAACATATCAATGTTTCGTCCTTCAAGGCTAGTTGCGACTAAACGATTTTGATCGCTGCTACTGATATTATTGTCTATAGAAAGCATTGGCGTATTTCCGACACCATCTCTTGACTTGCCCCACTTCTCACTTTCGCCATAATTGCTGCTATGCATTGTATATGATGTTGGCATTTCAGGTGAGTAAGAAACTCGTTTCTCAGAATTTGGACGGGAATATTTTGGAATAGAAACATTTGGTGAAGCTTCTCTAGAATCAACAGCTATTGCATCTGTGACAGAAAGAATTTTCAACTTAGGATCTCCTGCTTGATGTGCCTCTTGCGGGGGTTCCTGTATATGGTCTGGATCAATAGGATTCATTCCAGTGTTT
>JACKZZ010006669.1_pt1 | contig 13554 bp, 7 predicted proteins | sample 8027871 | NCBI WGS metagenome assembly JACKZZ01 (sample SAMN15724774, study PRJNA655200) | protist metagenome | isolation source: fluorescence activated cell sorting (FACS) single amplified genomes of... | place: USA: West Boothbay Harbor, Gulf of Maine | collected 2000-07-19
GTTGTAGCTCCAAGACCAAGCCAGATGAAAGCGATTTCTGCGGCACAAGAAATGGAGTAAGTGGTAGACCAGAAGAAAAAGGCAAAATCTTATTTGCCGAACTACTCGTAGAGCGCGAATCTGAAATATTATCAAATGCTTCGTCTCCTTCCTATAGTTTGTCTCTGGACGGAAGCGGGAGGGATAATTATCGGAGTTTATCATGCTCTTCATCTGCTCAGATTTGTGGCCATAGGAACAGGAAATTACTGAGGAGCCTGCTCTCCAAGAGTAGTTGTAAAGCCAGAGCCAGAAGCAGGGACAGAAGGATTGTTGGCTCTCATTTTCGCAATGATTCTTGCGGGAGGGGCCGTGCTCTGGTGCTTCCACTTCCTAGTAGTAGTATTCTAATTGGCACAGCGAGACGGAGGGTAGGAGGAAAAGAGAAGATCAAGAAGTGCAGAACAGGAAGAATACCAAAAATTCGACATCTCGATAGTTTGATGAAGGGGCGGAGGGTCATATTATCAAGAGTATCGTGGAGACAGAGACCAGGGCGGAGTCGAATTCTATATTGTGGGAACAGATGGTGGACGAGGAATAGCAGCAGTTTCATGTACATGAGGAGAACCGCTGGGCACGAAGATTCGTTTTTGTCGCCTGCCTCTGCACAGAAGCACGATCACACGAAAAATTCTAATGAGCAGAAACATATTGAAAAAAAATTGAGAAAGACAGGTTGTGATGGAAACAATAGCGCTCGTCTATCATCCATGTCGAAATACCAGTATATTGAAGGAAATGGCAGAATCCCAGTTGATTACTTCTGCAGCGAAGGCGAGCACCGTGCAGTTGACGACTCGGAGAATACGATATTTACTGTGGAACCCTCCTCGTCCTCGACAGCGGAGTGTAAATCAGAGTCAGAAGTAGTCCCTTCGTCGCTAGTACCTTTGAAATCCGCATTGAAAAGTACTTCTAGTGCACCAAAAGGAGCAAATAAAGTTGAAGATGCAGCGACACCGACAGCTTCCGAACTATTGTCACAAACGAATAGAAATAGTATGAATGGAGCTTCTGGTCCTGTATTAAAACCTGCGCTGAAGAAAGTACAGCAAGCTTCAGAAGAATTTGTGGCGCAGGGACAGCTAGCCCATAATAATCTAGTTCATAATATTGAGAATCACGCTGCAAAAGGAGCGGGAACCATGCAGCTTCCAGAATATGGAGGAGAGGAAGGCGCAGCAGACGGTAAAACTGTGACGTCGCCACGCGCGAGGCCATCAGCAAGCTCAGTCTCAACCATGTCACGCCGCGGAGAGCTCTTTTGTGCGAGATTGGAGGTAAGTAAGTACATTCTAGATCAAATTACATGCACATTGTATGCAGAGGTCAAATCCCCAAATTACATATATAGGATGCATGTAGTTACTATTTGTACAGTACAAATAGTAAGTGCATGCACTCTATGTATATCGCAGGAGCTATTGATCCTATTATAATATGAGTATGTCCAGTTCGAGTACACGTCGTACGAGTATCCCTTTTTTACTAATTTTTCATTGTCCTAAATAGATACTAAATAGTTACAATCGGTACTGGTGTGCGAGTGCGTACCTGGTAAACTCAACACTGTAATATATCCTGTGCACCGAGCAGTTAGTTTAGTCCGCCGATAAAGTAATTCGTGAATCGCACCTCCATCAGCATGCGATCCCGCTAGTGAATTGCACATGATTAAGTATACGGCTTTGCTGATGATCATGATCATGATCATGATGATGGTGATGATACTGATGATGATGATGATGATGATGATGATGATGATGGTGAGGCAGTTGAACATTATTGCTTTGACCCCTCAGTCGGTACTATCTGCGTGCCCAGTAAACTCAGCACTATGTATATCCTGTGGCACCTACCTGTTAGTCTGGCCAGGCGATAGAAGTTTGTGAATCGCCATCAACTATTATTCCAAGACCGCTATTGTGAGTCGCCATCAACTATTATTCCAAGACCGCTATTGTGAGTCGCCATCAGCACCGAGGTGATACCGCTATTGAAATGCATAATTATGATTAAGTACTTACTCTCCCACCCTTATACAATGCTTTTGTTCCGGAAGCCTGCCTGAGGCCGCAACAAGGATGGAATATTAAAACACTATACTATTGCTTTGACCTCTCACCAGGACGAGCGGTGTCTCCCGACGTATGGCGCAGCGCGATTCGCATTCGATGGTACAATCGAAGACTATACGGAGTTGTGCGTTATGTTCGGCTTCCTGGTGTTGTTCTCGATCACGTTCCCCATTATCGGCGTCGCGATTTACCTCGCCTGTCTCATGGAAGTGTTCGTCGATGAATGGAAATTGCGGTATGAATACTGATGTTAATTAATTAGTTTTAGAAGGTGAAGGGGTTTCGCGAATCGCGCTAAACTTAAACACTCAGTGTTGTCGTAGTGCGTGTGGACATTTTCATAAATTCAGCATTTGCTGTCATGGGAACTCTGTATCCTGGCAATTCTTCTTTATTCGTCGAAGATCATTTTTATGTTGATGTTGAGGAATGATTAAGTGCGTAATATTTAGGTACGTGTTTTTGTTTAATATCGCTGAACCCCCTATTGATCGATCCATTCTGGGATCGGTTTTTCTCCATCTATCTTGACTCTAATATCTGAATTTGCAAGGTACCTTATCCGGCGCCCATTCCCTTCACAAGCTGTGGATGGCATCGGGATTTGGTTGAGGATCTTACGTTTTTTAGTCATTTTCAGCATTCCTGGTAACGCGGCGCTACTCGTCTACACCGCGAATATCGCCAAAAACTCGTGGGTGAATTTTTTTCTCGGCGGGAGGGCGACGAAAATCGCCACTTTTTTCATGGTATCATTTGTGCTGGCGCTGATCAAGATCGCAGGCACACAAAATAAGAGTGCCGGGAATGATTTCCGCACGTTGTGCCAGCGAATTCGGATCCAGTCTGACGCCCTCTTCTTGCCGAACATGAGAGTTCGCAAAGACTTGAGTGTCTGCAGCGAAGTGACGGATTTTAGGATCAGAAAACCAGCGCAGTTCAGATATGGCGGGATCTGATTCCGTGCTGTCCTGATTCAGTTTGACGGTGACCGCGATCGGCATTCGAGTCTTACAGTGCTCGGCTTCTTGCAGGCTTATTGGTTTATTGAGGTTGCTCTAGATAGAAGCTCTGGTACGGTCCTGAGACTTGCGCAGTTTCTTACATGCCGTGAATGGATTGGATTTGACTTACGTACGCTAAGTATCGTCTCTAATATGCGATCAGCCTCCGGGCCAATGATCGCCTGCCGCGTGCGGCTTAGTTGTAAATTCGATTCAATGATCAGAAAATTAGTAAATTCGATGCAATGGTCTGCCACGTACGGGGCCAATGATCAGAAAATTAGGAAATTCGATGCAATGATTCTGTTACCGCAAGTAGATCATGCGTAGAAGTGTACAACCTTTTGTATCTCGAAATTGGTACTGAGTACTGTCGGCGGACACAGGCAATCGTTGAGTCCGTGGGTTTTTTCATTTTCAGAATAAGAGTAACAATGTAATTAGTTGGTGGTCGATAGATGATTTTTGACTTGATTGCAGTTAAATGATATACCTATACGAATGAATTTACAAAGGAATAGTGACGGACAGTCGTTGAGTATCTGCGGAAAATTGTAATCTAGTCTGGAGAGAGATGATCAGCAGTTGCAGAGAGAAATAGTTATTAAGTAGATTGTTTCGAATTTTATAAGGATAAGGAATTGAAGGAACTGTACTAAAGAAGATTTAGATTGACGATACTAACAGTACTCTGGACCTGGCTAAAGTCAGGTGGTTCATCTGAGTAAATCCTTTGAGTAAGCGCGGAGTGAGCATTAAAGTCATGATTGAAGACGAGCACGAATAAACGCGCTGTAGCAATTTCTTCCGTTATGAAAGCAAGAAAATACAACTGGTGCATTCACTGTGATAAATAGGAGCTCACTGTGTCTCCCTATTTTTCGATCTATAATTCCTTTTCCTGCGGCTTGGTTCTGATAATAAATTCACTGGTGACATGCACAATTGTTTTTGGCACTCCCTCCTTTGTCCAAATCAGTGCATGCTGTTTATTCTGGCCGTCTTTGAAACATCGATAATTATAATTCAGGACTCGTCACTTGGTGTTTGGAGATAAGATTCCAGTTTAGCGTTTGTATTCGCAATTCGTGATTTCGTCTTGGTTCTGATTTATCTTGGTCTCTGGATTTTCAAGTGCTAGCTTACTCTCTTTTTTGTTGCCACACTTCTACAAGTCTAAAGCGGTCAAATCTGGCTCCAGCCTCTCCAAAATGTCAACGATGTCAGTTTTCTGCCGGATCTGGAGCAAGTAATATTTTTTTGTAAGTCTTGTGATTGTGATTTTGAATTTGATTAGTTTATTTGCCTTTGTGCACACGATGCGTCTCCGGTGCCCCCCTCTTTCAAGAAGCAGAAACGATACACGGAGAAGGCATAAAGCTCTAGCACATCTCAGACTAATGTTCCGCTACTTCCGCTGCCATTAGATTACACAATGACTTTATTATTCACCTAAGAGTGATTGAGCGGATGCTGCACGGATAGAGAAAGACGATCAAGAATTCTCTAAGAGAATCTGCGTCTACGCTGTACTTAATAAGCTCGATGAGACTTGGTCAATTGCTGAATAACAAGCATACTTACAGGAGTAGACTTCTGTATTTGTCTTTGTACAACTTGTATGATAACAATACAGCTAAAAGAGGATAACTGTAGCTATACTCAGTTATTTTTCTCAACTATTATAGGTACTAGGTAAGAGTTCTTTATATTCAGTAAGATGGTGAAGCGCAAGCGTCTTGGTAAGGTGAAGGTGAACAAGCTCGGCTTAAAAGATGTCGTTGCAAAACGACAGAAAGCAGCTGCCAGGGAGTTGAAACGCACTCAACGCGATCTCAGAGTTGCGAAGGAGGAATTAACCGCGCAACGCGAGCGCAAGAGAAACGCCCCGACGCCGATCGAAAAGCGAAAGGATCTCGGGTACGAGGCGGTGTCTGCTGGAATGAGGGTGGATGTGGAGAACAGAAGAGCACAAAAAGAAAAACTCAGAGCGGAAAGGAACTTGAAGAAGTTGCAGATGTCAAAAAGTAGCATGATGGGCTCGTCGTCTTCTCCGGCGAAGACGAAGACGAAAAAGAAAATAAAAGGTCTCAGTAGAACACCAGGATCAACATCAACTTCCTCGAAAACATCAGCGTCCTCGAAAACAGCGTCCTCAGCATCGACAAAGAAGAGGAAAATATTGATTGGTCAACATCAAGAAGACCTCCTCGACGACGCTCAGGTGGATGAACATGAAAAAACGATAGGCCCAGAAGAAGAGGATGGGGGATTCATCAATCTTTTAGAAGGGCTACTGCTGGAAGATAAAAGATCATGATGGATGATACGTGATAAAAATGTCCTTCTGTAAAAATAGGTCAACGCAGCAAAAAAAGCAATAAGAGTTGAAGTTGATTTTGATGTAAGAATTTGCACGCAAACATGGTCGTGAACGATTAGATCCATGATCGATTTGACATTCTGTAGAGTGTACGTCATGAACCTGATATTAAGACTAGTACAGCATGTGTTCAGAGAAGGAACACATATAATTTGTCCCAATGTGTGTTTTCTGCAATCATCTTCTTGTTTTATTCTCTGCTTTTTTACGTGGTTCTTGTCCACACCCTCAGGGGGCCTTCAACGTGGAGGTCCTCACGGGCCCGGCACATCATTCTTGGAAAAATGAAAAGGACACAAAATTTGTCTTTGATTCTTAAGAGGATGTAGGAAATTGTCTGTCCTGTGTGGGGGTCCTATTTCTTGGCCATTCTGTACTGCTCAGTCTAATACAAACAGTTAAGTTCATGTTGAAGATGTGAATATGTGATCATTTGGTGTTTTTGTGTCTGCTGTTTCTGTTTGATATAAATATATCTTCATGTGAAGAGGACCGCGAGGACGAAAATAAATGTCGACTTCGGAAGAGACGATTTTCGATTTAGTCTACTTTAATAATATTTCTGTGATTGATATGTTTGATTTGTTGTGTGCCGCGCGGCAGCTGTGGCTCGCCCGGCTGTGGCTCCAAATTAATATGATTCCCATTGCTCAAGAATTTGAATTAATATATGGGACCCATTGGTAAAAATGTCTGTTGGTCTACATGAAAAATGAATCTTCAATCCTATCGTGAATAGAAGTAAAAAGATCGTGCTATTTTGAACGAAAAATATGGATTTATTCTTGTGCCCGTGCCACATGATCGACATAAGAGAATTAATATTTTCCATATCATGTAATAGATTTGTCCATCGCAAAAAATGCAGGAGGAGCGCATGATCATGAACAAAGCTAGTAATATGAAGATGTATAAAGAACACTTCATCCACGCGAGCATCTCAATTCTTGATATTGTTCCGTATTTGTAGAAATTAACATTGTAGAAGTATACAACTATTAATTATAATTTAGGGGAGTTGTAGTTGTTGTATTAATTTAGGGGAGTTCAGGGATCATTTAGAGTCGTTTGGTACGCGTTTGTGATGTAGTTGAGTCTCTTAATTATAGAAATGCAAACAGCAGCTTCGATTTTTATATTCGCACTTGACGAGCCGAGCCTCACTGATCAGTAGATATTATTAAAGAACATCATTCAAAATCTATTTGGTGATGCAGAAGCAATATTGATATCAAAGTTGCTCACTACCAATACGGCTATAAGTGACGAGCGATAAAAGATATCATCATAATTACTTAAATCGTATTAAGTTTGAGTAAAACAAAGGAAAAAAAAATGGAGTACATCCGTCAACCGCATCTGGTGCGACAGAACAAGGCTGTTCTATTTGAGACACCGTTGTCGGATGATGCCAAGTATTTTCGCGCCTACAAAACCAGATATGAAGGTACGGAACAGGATGGTATGATCACGACTTTCGCTTTCCAGAATGTCGAGAGTGACGAGCAATCCCCCGCAACAAGTGGCGCAGAGTATAATGGCAACAATGCAAATCAAGAAAATAAAGATGCAGAGAATCCTTCTTCCGTACCAAATACATTCAGTGGCAAAGATGCTCGTCGACTGGCAGGTCAGCAAAAAAAATGGGGCCTCCTCTGCTTCCAGTAAACAACTCGCTGGCTCGAACAACAGTAGAGCAAACAGCTCGTTGCCAAATTTCGCAGTGACCCATGCAACTAAAATTTCTTTTTATTCCTCCAGAACAAAGAAACAGCTTTGGAGCGTGAATAAGTTCAAAGACAACGCGACTTGCTTGGATTTCCGGACGGATGGAAAATTGTTGGTAGCGGGGGAAGCGAGTGGGTCGCTCGCAGTCTTGGAAGCATCGGGGGGAAGGTCTGCTATTTTTTTGATATAGAAGACGCTGACGCATTTTTTTGACATGGAAGAAGGTCAAGATGTGTATAGTTTGGAAGATAGCCTTCTGCCTTCGTTGTTCTTAATGAATTTTATGGACCAAGATAATGATGAGTGGTCTTAAAAAAGGGTGACTCGGAAAGATATTGTAAAAATTCGACATCCTCCGTCGATTCCGAATGTAAAAAGGGTGGATTGTTTAAGTTAAATAATAAGACAGAGACTAAGTCGTGGAAAAATAAGAGTATGCGTGTAATTAATGCAAATTGATACATGCTTTTTCTTCATGATATGGCATCTGATTTACTATGACATCACAACCAGATGATGCCAATTTGAGGTTATGATTGTATCACAGTAGTTCCTGATCCTTTCCTGACGTTTTCGAAATAAAAATGCAGTATCCTCCGCCGCTTGCATGGTCATAGTGGAGCGATCACAAGTGTGAAATTCTCGAAGAACAAAACGCAGCTACTTTCTGGCGCAAAGGACAGGAGCTTACGACTTTTCGATATCACACTTGCAGCGGCCAACTCTGGCGCTAGCAAAAATGCTACCGTTGGTATAATTTGTCAATCGATTGGCGTCATACAAATACAATTTCGATTTTATTTGTTCTACGAGTGCGGAAAAAACAAAGAAATCTTCAACGATTGAATGTAAATAATTCAATAATCTTCTTATCTTTTGCATTAGTCACAGATTTTTTTCTCAAGATCTCTTAGTTTTTTTTCTCATGACTTTTTTTCTCAGGACTTGGTATTGATGACATTTATTTGGGAAGCTGGTTGTAAGATAAGTAATATTGTTAATTATACTGAATTGAATGTTTTCATTCTCGATCTCGCAAAACTGCAGGAAACAATGTTCTGACTTGGAAGAATGCCCATGCGGATTTCGTGAAGAGTATTGATCGTTCTGGTGAGAACGCGCATCTTTGGCTTTCCGGCGGTGCGGAAGGCGTTGTCAAAATATGGGACACCAGGGTCTCGACCAATGCCGCTGGGGGAGGCTGTTTACATATCTTCGGCGCAGGGGGGAGCGGCAATGGTACTGGTACAGACTGCGTCGCTCCTATAGAGACAGTGAGATTCTTCCAGGGCAGCACAATGTTCGCGAGCTGTGGTGGGAAAGATGTAAAAATATGGGATCTCAAGAAAGGAGGCGGTATTTTGCTATAAATATCTATAATAGACCCTTGCGATGCATGATATTAGACGCTATCATCAATGAAGCGGTGATTGAATTTTTTGGCCGTGAGGTATGTCGTCTCTCAGAGATGTTTCTTTTGACATAAGAAAATGCAGTGCGTCTCTCGAGCATTTTGAACCTTTACGAAATGATGAATCAGAACATATCACTACCTTCCGTGCCAGATACAGAACAAGAAGAACATGTAGATATTGGTCGTAAATCTGCAAATGAGTCAATGCGACAAATCTCTCAGATATTTGATACATTTGATATCAGAGAACGATACGAAATTGGCATTTCGATTTATTCTGAAAAAATCCTCAGGTTCGTCCATGAATTCCCACTTGCTTTCCTTTGGTTCTACCCACCACACGAAAGACATTACCGACTTCGCTCTTGCCCCAGGCTTGGTGTACTCTAGTTCCCTAGATCAAACTGTCCGTATCTGGGATGTGGACAGCGGGGAACATCTTCATTGTGCGAGCTTTGACAGTGCTGTGCAGAAGATAGGCGTGTTTTGGAACAAGTTTAATGGTGATGAAGAGTTTTATAGCCATAGGCTGGCTTCGGCGGCGAACCACGAAGGACCCATGTTCGGTGTGGGTCTAAGCTCAGGAAAATGGACGGTACAAAGGAGGCATGTGGCTGCTGCTGCAAACCCGATTGGGACGGGGACCGGCGGCAGTAGAGGGGCAAACAATATGACGAAATTTGAGACACTAAAATCTGGCGCCGGGCTAGCATCGTCAAGACATTATAAAGCTGATGCTAGTAAGCGTGGTAAAAGTGCGCCGAGGCCTGATGACGATGCGATTTTAGTGACCAATACGAAAAGGCAAAAGTTAAACACCGTAGAGCACTTGATGCGAAAATTCGAATATCGGAAAGCGCTCGATCATGCATTGTCGTGCACGGGAAGTCATAATTCGTCGTCCTCAGTACCGCAAACGAACAGCGACAACAAAAACAGTATTAATAAGGATGGCAAGGAGATCGCAAATAAAAAACCGGCTGGCTCCTACGGTGGAGCTGCACCGGGCTACTCACTTGCTTTTCTTGACGAACTTTTAGCCAGGAATGCGCTGCGCCAAGCAGTCGCCAATCGCTCGGAGGCCAGCTGCATCGAAATTTTACATTTTGTCCTGAGGATGATCCCGGCGACAACGCACCAGGATTCGCAAACGTTCCGGAATATCATTTTGCATCTGTTTAATGAGCTGATAGACACAAATCCGTGTTTGCATACTGCGTCGTCCCCCGCAGTGGTAGATCTGCTGCAAAAGATCCAGGCGAAGATCAAAGAGGAGCTGGCGTTGCAAAAGCACGTGATGAATCCCATGGTAGGCATATTGGACACTCTACTCAGTCAATAAGCCGAGGCAAAAACGGACGTCATTGCAGTTGTGCAGAACTGAGAGGAATATTCATCTCTATTCTGTCGATAGATGGTCGTATCAGCGGAGCAATTGGAGTACACGTAGCGTCGAGATTGTGCGTGGGCCAGGGCCAACATGATTGTTGCCGCACTGGACAGGCTCTGGAAGTTAGAGATGCTGAAAGGTAAGGGATGTAATAATTAGTTCAGAAATGACACTCCAATCTGGAAAAGACGGACCAGGCAGAGCACTGGAATATAATCCTATGCTGATGAACATACGGATCATGGGTGACACCAAAATCACTATTAGTACGATACTACGGTCGAAACACTCTACCAAAAAATAGTAAACGAAGAAAGTGCGGAACAAAAAATGTGATAATATGAAGAGAGTATAATACAGATCCGAAGACGGAGGATGGGATATTGCTCACATGTAAATCAGATGGACGTGATGCTGCAGGAGTTGGGGTGGCATCTGAAGGTGCAGCGACATGCACTACTTCGCACTATTACTTCCAATCCTCACCGCTCACATAAAACATTGGGAGATAGAAATAGGACCATTTCACCATCTATCTACTGAAGAACTCATTTGGGAATTCTACAAAATGACTGGAGGGCATTCATCTTCTGAGTATCCTACACGCAAAGAAGGCAGCGCGATCGCGCGGGAAGAGAGGGTTGCCTACGGCAACAAACGCAGAGAGGGTTGATGTTCTCTTCGTGTTAGTATATTATTTATTAAGGTATTTGGCTTCATTCTCTTGTTTAGTTTCGTTCACGATCGTGCCTGGTCCGGTCCGTACGATTTATTTGTCGCCACGAGAAGCGGCTAGCGAGATCGCAGAGGCCGACAAATGGCTCTTTATTGATAAAAACATTTGCGCTGCGAATCAATCAATTTTCCTCGTCCTTTCCCACCAGTGACTTCTTCGGGCCGCAGATTCGTCTTCATTTTTATGTTTCTGATGACATGGACATCAGGTCTCGATGGAGGATGATTTGGACTCTCACAGCAGCAGAATTTTCTATCCGCTCGAGTAATATTAAATATGTGATCATTGGCCATTTCCGTTTAGCTACTTTCGCTCGCTGTGCGCACGTTCTGAAATTTCAGCTTCTGAGTCGTGTCCAGATTGTTTGAGAACGCGTGGTGTCGATCTCTACTTCTGCTATGATTATGAGTGTTGTTCTTTGTGGCTTCTGTCGTCTTATAAGTTTCTTCAGCCCTCTTCATATGAGTCGGCTATGAATCTTATTCCAGCTGCAACTATGAATCGTTGCTCTCTTCTATGAATGTTTTCGACCTGCCTCCCGGTGAACAGCATTCGTCTTGCTCCGCGTTTCATGCTCGCCAGCGTGGCTGTGCCTCTTGTTGGGTTTTCGTTTTTCTGGGCCTCAACTATACAAGTTGTAATCTATTGCCCTATACATCTTTCTTACTGCGTCTAAAAAATTTTTATATGTACATGAATTACATATTTTTGATTCGAAAATTCTTTCGACTCGACCATGCCATTTTTTGGTGCGGGTCTCTAAAAAGTCTTTTCAAGTCTTTGACTCCTCATTCGAATCACTGCCTCCCGAGGGCGCTCGATTCCCTCGGTTTCTTCCATCATAAAAAAAAACCAAGTTTGATATGACATTTTCTTAGCGATGAAGTCCGCTGACTTCATCGCATTTTCTTAATCTGGAGTTCGCGTCGGGGGATTTCTTATTCTGTAGTTTCCTGATTTTCATCTTGAGGAGCTGCTGCTCCGTTGCCTTTCGGCTTTCTTTGGTCTTTGTTCTTGCCGTTTCCTTTCGAAGTGCGGCCTCCGCCACCTGGTTGCCTCATAGCAGTTGTATAACTCGTCTGATGCTCTTGATCTTTCTGACTTTTCTGCTTGAACTTGTCCCAGTCCTCTTTTTCTTGCTGGCTCATCAACAGGTATGCTGCCTCTGCATTGACTGGGCCCGGACCAGGCATGTGTTCTTTTATGCAGTTCTCTCTCTTGCATTTCCCATGTAGGAGTTCCGAAAAACACCACGTGTTTACATGGCGGTCTTTTCCAGCCGCTCGCTGGCCCTTGTCTTGCTTTCCTCCGCCTTTCGTACCTCGACCTCTTTGGTTTCCTGCACCTGCGTTTCCGCCGGCTCCAGAGCTCGAGCTGCTCTCCACTTTGAACGGGATTGCTTTTCGTTCTACTTCTTTCAATTTTTCTAAGTCGAGTCCACATCGGCAGAGCTCGCACCATAGCTCTTCGAGCTCCTTCCAAAGTTCTTTGTTGGAATATCGAGTTTTCACCGTTCTCCAATGATCTCTTTCGTCATTCAGCGGTCGACCGAGCTGCAGCTCATTTGCAAGGAGTCTTAACTCGGGGATTCCCTGGAGATCCTTAATCAGCGATTCTAACGGGACATGGTTGCATGTGCCCTTGTTTCTTATGGCCAACAAGACCTGATCGAAGGATTTAACGCCTCTCTTAACGTTGCGCAGCTGATCTTTACCCACATCCAATTCGGCTCTTTCAATGAGTCCGAGATTGGATGAGGCCCCGCTCTTACTGACTTGTACGGCCAGGTCTCTTAAGCGTCTCAAGTCGCTTGTGAGGCGTAATGCGCGCTGTGCGTCGCTCGAGAAGTCTTTGGCTCTTACTGTACTAACCAAAGTACTCTGTGGGTGGCGACTCAATTTAAGTACCGAATCGATTCCCAAGATCTTAAGATAGCGACGAGCGTCTTCGTCGCCTTCTGTTTTCGTTAGCTCTGACAAATTGTCCGCGCCATCTACAAGATTCAGCGCACGCCAAGTGTCATATCCCTGGCCCTTGTTTTCCGTCAGCCAGTTCGTCACGAGCGATCTCATCAGCTTCTTTTCTCCTCCCGTGGATTCGGATTCACTCTCTTCCTCATTCTTGGTTCGTGCGCTTCTAGAGCGTCGTCTAGAGCGAGATCTTGATCGAGCCCTATTTGTTCGTCTTGCCCTTGAGTCGGAATTCCTGCCCCTATTCTCTTGGGATCCGCTTCTTCTCGCGTTGCGAGTGGACCTTCGCGTCTCTTGTTCATCCTCCTCGATGAATGACCTGTCCCGTCCGTCATCTACGCTTTTTACGCTTCCTGAGCCGCTCGCTCTTCTTGGCCGTGAACGGCTACGTTCTCTAGACGGAGATCTTACTTCGATTCTTATATTGGGCTCGTCTCGTCGGCTCCCGGTCGAGGAGTAATTCTTCCCATAGCATTTTCTAGCAGGCGACGGCAAATCTGTATCGTCTCTTGGGCAGCTTCTGTCTCGGTCTCTTCGACTTCCAGAGTTCATGATGCTGTCCTCATCGATGCGATCGAGAGCACTCGAATCGCGTTTTCTTGTGGAATTCGAGAGTGGGACGCCTCCTGCTTTGGAGCTTGTACCCGTCGAGCTCGACTTACCTTTCGTCTTGTCTCTTAGCAGATCTAGTTTCGTCTTGAGGAGATTTTGGTTCTCTGTTCTTAGTCTCGCCTCTTTTTTGGATTTCGTCTCCATGCCGTCGTCATCGTGCTGCTCTCTGCGTTCTTCTGGTTCTTCGTACTCGTGGA
>JACKZZ010021615.1_pt1 | contig 13551 bp, 18 predicted proteins | sample 8027871 | NCBI WGS metagenome assembly JACKZZ01 (sample SAMN15724774, study PRJNA655200) | protist metagenome | isolation source: fluorescence activated cell sorting (FACS) single amplified genomes of... | place: USA: West Boothbay Harbor, Gulf of Maine | collected 2000-07-19
AAAAAACTTTGAAAATCCAAAGAGGTACTTTTTTTCATTTTAAAATGATATTTCTTTCCCAGAATTTGTTTTTTTCTTTCCACAATTTTGTGACAAACAAATTCTGGGAAAAATACCAAAACTCATGCCAAAAATGATCTATATAATTGGTATAAGTATATATTATAACAACCTAAACAATTACGGATTTATATTTAGCAGATTTTAAAACGTCACAATTTATCTGTGAATATTATATAGTCATTCAACAAATTTCATGTCGTCATACTATACCTGTCCATATGGAAATTTAAGCGTCTTCTCGACCTGCCATGTATCTCGATTATACACAAAGAGTTTGTGGGCCGTGTAACTTAAGCCGTACGTTTTTCCCTTCAAATCTACAACACCCTCAGCAAATATTTTTTTTACTGGCACCTGCTTTGTCAACTTAGTTGTGTGCGTGTATAGCGCAGAATCTGCACCAAGATTTTTGTCAAGCCGGAATTCTCGAAGTTGAGAACGACCCTCTAATCCACATGATTCCACGAGAGTATCGGGAGATCGAAAAAACAGACCCTCCAAAAAACACCTGCTATCGGTTTTCTTTATCTTGGTTACCTTTCCTGGTTTGATCTTAGGTGTCGTCGCCATCACCACCCCATAAAAACTGAGGAAACAACTGGGACAAATTGCCACCAGAGTGATAATTCCCAAACTATACATATTTTTACGCTATTTGTACAGTTATAAAATTAGAATGCTATCTTTATCTAATCTTAGACGCAGAAATTTTGATGCGTAAGTGCTGAGTCGATTATACTACTGCGTATCAATAACCTAATGTAGCTGAAGAAACGGTGTAGCCAACTATACCTCGAAGACGAAAATACATTTACTTATGGAAGCTGAGAAGCAAAGAAAACAACTCGTATTTAGCGTATTTTTGAAGAAAAAGATGCGATTTGTTTCGCTTTTTTTCAAAAGTTTCCAAAACAAATTTTGGGCTTTTTAAAAAAAAAATCGCAATTTTTTCGGAAATTTGTGAATCTAGAAATCGAAAGACAAACGGGATCTAAGGCATGATTGATTCAAGTTGATTACTTTTAAGTCACACTCTAAAAATTCGAATAGTGTCAGAAATTACACTAAAAGATGTAAGACAGTGGTCGAAAATTTAAATTTTTGAACAAGTTCGAAACCTGATGATTATCATTTTTTTTATAAATGCACGACACTGGTGTCTTCCAGCTGCCGAACAAGCTTTATTAATGCTGATTGAGGTATGAGAAAAAAAAATACATCTAGGAAAAGAGTAGCACATAAAAAACTTTAAGTGCGAATCTGCAAAAAAAAAACATATAATGCACATGAACAAAACCCCCAGGTCAGCATATTTCCGAGGCACCTATTCTAAGAGTGCAGCGACTAGCTTGCAGGGACAGCTAGCCTTTCACGAAGTTCCTTTTCGATGGCGGCGGAGTTATCTGTGTTTTTCTGCTTGCCGGCGTTCGCTTCGTCAACTTTTTTCAGCAACGCGTCGCTTTGCTGCTGATAAAATCGAGCATAGTACAAGAGTGCTCGGGCATGTCCCATCGATTTCAATGCGTCATCAGTTTTTCCTATTGATTCGTTTTAGGATTTAAATACTTATAAGTTATAACAATAGTGGATTCTAATCTTATAAAAAAACCGTCTTTGAGATCCAGACCTAACTAGCTGATTATTATTCAGATTGATAGATTATTATAATTGTCCGATTATCCTAAAAAATATAATAAAACAATTTAATAACTAGTAGTTTGATACATATATATTCAGGCAATCACTCAATTCTTAGACAACAATACCTTCTGCCTGCTCTTTGTGCGCTTGTGTTGCTAAATTGAAGCCGTCAGCTTGTAGTTTTTGTGCTTCATCAAGAGCCGTTACAGCTGCTTGTTCAAGTCCTTCAGAGCGTTTTGTCCAAGTTTCTTCAGCTTTCGTATATGGCTTTTTTATTTTTTCAACTTCTGCCTCAATATTTAACGGAGGTGGAACTGGATCAGGCTCCTGATACCAAAGTTAAGAAAAACTAAAGGTTTAAATTTAGCCCCGCCCTGAATCCCTTCTGATTCCTGTGTTTTTCTCCACAAAAAACGTCTTATTTTGAGATCTTCTTCAAAAATTATCAATTTTTTCTTCAGACTTTACAAATTTTGCAATATATTTTGAATGTTAAATTCAAATTCAAAAAATTAAGCTCTGAAAATTGTGAGTTTTGAAAAAAACTTTAACCCCAAATTTAGCGTTTTTTTTGTCTTTATGAGTTTGAATTGAATATCGTTTTTAAAAATTCGCGAACTTTTTTTTGGGGTTTTGGATTTTTCTACTGATTTGAAAATAAAATAAGATATTTTGTACGTTACAACTCCAAAAATAATCTTTACCTGTTCTGCAGCTACTTCCTCTGCCTTCGCCTGAATTTGCGGATCCATGGCTTCCAATGACAATCTTGTCACCGAGCTCACGAGACCAGCGCTATTTGCATAAGCCGTCTCAACTTCAGCATTTTTCGCATCCACTTCGTTATATGCTTCTTCTGCAGCTTCCGCCTCTCGTTGTCCCTGATTAAACGATACATCTTCAACTTCAACTTTGGCTAGCTCTGTTTCCGCAGCTAGCCGTTTCGCCATACTGGCAGTAGCTGTGCCCGTTGCTTCTGTCAACTTTTGTTTCAGCTCTGCTTGCTTCGTTGCGGCGGCTGCTTTTTTTGTTTCTGCAGAAGATGCCTCTTTAATGGCATCGACAACTGCTTGGGCAGTTTCAGGAGCAATCCCATTTCTGCTACTGACGCGAACTGCACCAACGCTGACAACACTACTAGAAGGTTCGTTAAAATTGAATGGTGCGCTACATGCCAATAATAAATTGATACTAGTTAGAGTACCTGTCCACGGAGGTCGGTGGCGCCCTCTAGCACCTAGTGAAGGCTGTGTCATCGGGCTAAATAATAAATTCACGCTCAAGATATGTTACTGGGATTGAATCTGTCCAGCCCAGTGATATACGCCTTTGCAATGCCGCCTTATAGCATACGTGCTCCAAAAAAAAACAAAAAAAAACGATTCTCAGAAACAATTTTAATGAAAAAAGCGCAGGAAAAGGGGCGTATATTGCGTGCAAATACGTCAATGAGTTTGGGTACGTTTTTATCAAAAGAAAACCCGGAACAGTGCCCTAAGTCCAATCAGAGAAAGCTAATTCCCTAAACTAAACGTTAATATGTGCACTGTATTGCAAGTAGCTAATACCGATCATAATGTCAGTTTTGATACCACACCTCTCGAATTTTTAGCGTACTACCTGTCAAATATTCGCTCAGTAACGTAGCCACTCCTCATGATTTTCAATTATTTCTCATATAATTATAAGCTAGTTAATACCGACATTTCGGAAAACAAATGTCCAGTAAAAAAAGTTTTTAACCCCGATCTATTTAGCTTTATCTACTAAATAGTACCTCTGCTTTTTATCAGACGCAATTCATCATAAATTACGTCTGATAAAAAGGAGAGGTACTATTTAGTAATACCCTTCGCAGAATGATTCATTTTAGTGTAATATTTTAAAATTATTATACAAGGTTTAATTCGTCGACATACTTTTGGTTCGAAATTACAGGACCGGATGCTGGCATAGATCAGCCTGTCACGAAATAACTTGAGCCTAAATCCCGCCCCTGAATCCCTTCTCATTCCTGTGTTTTTATCCATAGAAAAACTTTTTTTTAGAGATCTTCTTCAAAAATTAGTAAATCATCCCGCACCCTATTAAAAATGTGACTAACCTGGATCAAAATCCAATCATTAACGTCAAATCTAAATTTTATGTTGATGATTGGATTTCTATCCAGATTAGTGTGCGAATATAGCTTATTATACAACTCAAGGGTTAGACCAGTCATCATATTCTTTGTTCTCCCCACCTTTTTTTTTTTTCAGTGGCACGATGTTTTTCAACTTCGTCAATCAATTGTACAAGCACTGCATTGGTGTTCGTGTCTACGTCAACGAGTGTGCAAACCCCGTTAGATGATACTGGTCTACCAAGCAAAAACCACCGCTCGAGAAATCCTACAAAAATAGCACGAAAATTACGACGCCATTTGAAAGCTACCTTGAAAAGTAAAAAATCCAATATAACTGCATCATAACTCTGAACTCGGTCCAAAAGCTCTAGAGGAGACGGGAGAACCTGACTATCTGTACTCTGAAGTGATGCTGACATAAAGGCTGGTGGCACTACAGTTGGTAGGGCATTAAGCAGCCTTTCTCCGTCTGGCAATGTTTTAACGAGTTGTTCGCTGAGGGCACCGGCCAACGCCGTTCCTGTCTCTGTTACTGCTGGTGGTGGGGTCGGCAGTGCGGAGGTAAAGTGCACATTCACACCTTCGGCTACAGCATCAGTAACGGCACGAGCTCCGCTTCGCAGGCCTCCCATCGTCGATTCCATCATACGCTCCAGGAGACGCTTTTGTTCCCATTTTTCGGCTCGATTTTGCTCCCATAAAAGAGCAAAATGTTCTCGTCGATTTTCTGGAGGCGGCAATGCGCCTAACGGCCCCCCACTAGTATTTGTTCCGCCTGAATTAACCCCAGTTACCGCAGAAAGCTGGTCAACCGCAACACCGGCTACTGCAGAAATCTGGTCGCTTATCAAGGTACTTAATGGGGAATTTATTGAGCTTGGCTGACCTGGCCCAAGGACAGATTTTGACAAATGACTGTCTACTTGATTGTCCTCGCCAGCTCTCCAAAACGAGCGTAAGAACCAGTTTCTAAGAGCGCCTGGAAATGTTCCAGAATCCGGTGCTGAAGCAACTAGATAAGCAAGACAAAAGCATCCTGCATGTCGTCTATAATTAATACCTCCAAAAATTGAGCAGCCTAAAACACCTGTAAGAAGTGCTGATTTCAATTTTTTTAATTGCAGACTACGCCGCAGTGCCGACAAGAGCTGCTCAAAAGTCACTAATTGTGGCACTATGTAATGGACGAGCATTTTAATATATTTGCGATATTCATTACAGTGCCCTAAAAATCCAATAAACCAATTGAAATTTAACAAATGAGACTCAGTAACGTGTGTCATATATTGTCACTTTAAAGATATTTTTTTTTTTCTGTAAAAAAAAAGGTATAATTTTAAAAGACCCGCCCTGAAACCCTTCTCAATACAGTGTTTTTATCCACAAAAAAAAACCTTTTCAGAGATTTTTATCAAAAATTATTAATTTTTTCTCTTAAAAGGGTTGTGATTTTGGAATCAACCGCTGTGTAGCATTATTATTACTATCATTATCTAGTACTCCAAAATCATTTTCAAAAATATATTTCCTCCGAACATAAGATCCCTATTTTTGTTTGTTTTTCTGTTGTTATGTTCAATCTTGTTCAAAAAAAACCCTTATTTAGTTCGTTTTTGTAAGTAAAACAGCTATTTTTCTTCAAAAGTTTGCGAAATTTTTTTTTGGGTCAAAATTCAAAATAATTAGAAAATAAACCCAGATGTTCACTGCACTACTACTGTTTGTGTAGAAAACTCAATTTTATTGTTGTTCTATATTCAGTTTCAGAGGATATTGCATCAGAAAAAACTTTCTTTGAAGGGAACTCAGCTTCACCTCAAAATGCATTTAATTATGTTCCTTAGGATGCTAATCCATTTGCTATTCTAGTGCGAAACCAGAATACATGAATCATTTATCTTAACAATTCAAGGATGGAGCTGGGAATCGTCTAGTTTGTAGAGTCTTAACAGGTGAATTGACCTTTTCTCAGTTTCGATGTTTTGTCTACGAATATTATATAAAACTTTTTACTTTCACATTCAGGTACTTTTCTTCACGTCCTTTGGATAGGGTGGATACAGACGAAGCATAAATCGCTCTGCCGCTTCCAACCTGCATAACTCTTCACTTGCAGGTGTAACATTAAAATCCTTTGACTTATCTGTTGTTGTTAACAATTTTACTAAGTCAGCGCCATAGGTGTTTTTTAAAGATTCTGATAGAGAAGTTATACCGAACCGCTCCGATAAAGCTTGTTGAAAAGCGTTAATATGAAGTATTCTTGACCCGTCTAACATTTCTTGGCCAATGCCCCACAGATAAACTGCTTGTATAATGAGAGCATTTCTTCTTTTTTCTGATAAATTTGCACCTCCGCGGTGACATAAACGCCTACAAAAAATCAAAACGTCGCCCTGAGCTAATTGCACGTTTACAAAACGGGGCTCGAAGACAGTTTTACAGACATCAGCCTGCTCGTGAAGGAGTACATCTAAATCGGGAATAACATGAGAGGCTGGTACAACCTCTGTTGAGCCATTTGAAGCGTCCATAGCATCAGCAGCAAGCAGTATTTGCACTGAAAACCTTGGCAACACCTCGTTCAGCTGTTCGCGTGTGGTGAAAGCTTTTAGTCGAGAAGTCGAGTGATGCCAAAAGGGGCCTAAATTTTGAAATATGAATAACGAGCTCGGTGACTTGAAGAATTGTGATGCGTAAAAATATAGGTAACTCCCATTCGTCAATATATTTTTTTTCAATACCACTTCCTACATGCATCGGATAATCAACGTGGGCGAGCTGGCGATCACCCTTTCCTTCTATCCAATGTCCAGTACAAGCTCCAAATTTTGCAAAACCAAGTAGGACATCTGCGGTTTCACAAAGAGCGGGATGACTTAAAAGATCTAATAAAAGACGATTTGTTTCTAATTGAATATCCGGATTGTCACTAGTGTTGTGACCCCACCCATCAGCCATTCTATTGATCACATCATTTAGTAATAATTTACCAGCTTGTTTTGGATGCCTTATGTTACCATCAGTACGTTTAGCTTCCTCAAAACATGTTTCGCACCATTGATTGAAACGATCCATAACGTCAGATCGATATGCATTTTTAAGAATTAAACATCCAGCACCTTCAAAAAAATGTCTGTAAACAAAATTAGATTCAGTAGGGCAAGACCATAAACATCCTAATTTATTAACTGAAGATGCTTCTGTCAAAGTACTACTATCAGATTGTGCAAGCTGAATATTCATATCATAAACTGGAATACATCCATGTTGCAAATTCACGAGCGATTTTGGACGCACCAATTTGCTGTCCTTGTAAAAAATCCTCAGAATCACTGTTTTCCTTTAAAGTTTCCTTTAAAAAATGTTATTTTTTTGACTTTTCAAAATTACTGATTCTGCTAGTATCCGACAGCGCGCCTGAGCATCATCTAAAGCCTGTTGAAGCTCCTAGACTGTCAGTGGCCCTGCACTATTTATCAGCCATGAGTGATGAATTAAATTTCGGCCTATCCTCTCTAACGACGGCCTCGAAGTTGAGACTGAATTATTGCTGGGTACCAGAAAAGAGTTCTTATGCTTTTCATCCTCCTCCAGCGGCTCACTTTCCTGCTGAGCCTTGAATGACTCAGGCATATCCTGAGCCCTGTCAATGCGAAGAGCGTCAATCCAAGCAATTTGAAATCAAATTGGGGAGGGGAAGAAGGGGTGCAACTGAAATATTTCTCAACTCACCTGTATCAAAAAGTCATAATCTCTTTTGTCGCAAAAATAACGATTTTGATTGAATATCTTTTTCATCGGTTCAAATGAAATGCAAAAGAAAAATATATCTCGATTTAAAGTGCTTTGAAATATTACTATAAGCGCAAATTTGATTTAAAAAAAAAACCTTTTCATCTTGTATCAATAATAAGATCAGCTGAGCCTAGTGATCTGATCCAAAGATGAAATGACAAAATACTAGCATACAAACTCTAACTGCACGAACACGCCGAAAAACATTATAATGTTGAATATTATATCTAACATCACATTCTGAACATCAACTTAGATTTTATCACAACTTTATCTATTTTTACATACAAAAACGATCTTAAGATCTTAGATTCCTCTCATACCTCAGCTATAGCTTTAAAATGTGTATTAGTTAGTATATGTATACTTTTTAAGATTCCGATAAAAATTTAAAATGGGATTGAATTTGGGATATCATGAGGATCATTAATAATTTTAAATGTTATATTATAATATATTCAATGTACTTATTATACAATATCAGGATCGACTTTACCATTTAGGACCGTATATCGATTTTACCATTTGGGATCGTATATCTTTTTCTAAATTTTGCTCTAAAGGACCAGTATTAGGAATTACACACGCCAGTTATTATTATTGTATATCTTTATTTTACCAGCTGTCTGTTCATTGCCAGCTAATTGTGCTACCATTGTCATATATTCACTAATATATGACAATTTGATAAAGTGGAATACACTTTATACAAGATAATGTTAACAAACAAAATAAGTATTGTGATTAAATTATGGAATAAAACTACATATAGTTTGATAATTAATTATTATTATACTACACAAATGACCCCATGCTATTATGCCTGTCCTTCAAATCTAGCTTGTGCCATTTTCTGAGCTATATGAATACTCTCTGCTAAAGGCGCATCCTGTAACTCATCTGTCAACTTTAATGCTTTTGCTACTAATAATTCTCTTTGTCTAGGTTGATCATAAAACATTCGAATACTTATTCCAAACTCAAGAACAGCTTTTTCTAGTTCATTTTGAGCCACTAAAACGTCAACAATTTTAAAAAGTTTTGAAAAAGCCTCGCCCTGAAACCCTTCTAAATAGACTGTTTTTATCCACAAAAAAAGCCCTTTTCAGAGATTTTTTTCCAAAAAATATTAAATTTTAGGGCCATCAGAATTCGAAAAAATAGTGTTTTTTTCTCACTATTAAAAACTTAAAGCAAACATATAATCAAGTTTTTAAATCATCAATTTTTAGGGTTTTTTATACCTAAAGCGTCACCAAGAACTTCATGTGCCTGTCCAGTTTCAAATAATTTGCGAAAAGATATTTATTTTTTTTTTTTCCAAAATATCTGAAAAGGCATTTTTTTATGGATAAAAACACTGGAATCAGAAGGGTTTCAAGGCGGGGCTTATGTGCCTGTCCGGTTTCTCTTAACTCCAATGCTGTACGAGCTGCAGCTTCCGCTCGGTAGCTTGCATTACTGTAATAACTAGCATGTTTAAGATATTCAAGCCCAATTTCCAAAAGGAGTTCATCACTCATCTTTTTAATAAAAAGTATTTTGAAAAAAGCTAAACAAAATATTTCACGATTTAAAAAAAAAAAATGGATTTTTTGTTTTGCCAAATATGCTAAATACGGTTTTTTTTTTCAAAATACCTGAGAACCCGTATAATGAAGAGTTTGTCGAAAACAATCATCACTTTGCTGTAGATTTTCAAGTCTGGGGTGTTTATATGACCAATAAAGAATACCTAAAAAAACCCCTTTGCTTACCTTATTTTTCATGAGATGTGGCATTTTTTCGATGCTTTTTTCAAAATTATTAATTATCAAGGGCCCAAAATATTAAGTAAATGTAAAAAACGAAGAGCCTAAAACTTATATATGATTCTTCAATCAGGTAAAAAAAAACCCATGATATTATGAAAATTTATGCTAACAATATTAACATTGTGTATAGTAAGAGACCGAGCTAGGAGTACATTGAACAAACAAGGTTGGCACATCGAAATCTACAATTAATCTTGATTTTTTGTTCTCGCTTGTAGTTAATATCCTGGAAAATATAATTTATTGTATTAAATGAACTTGTTAGCCTGATTGGTATAATACCTCAGATGAACAAGTGTCAAGAATGCCCACACGTCAGGGCGTTCATCATCTAGCCAGTTTGCTTCCCTCAACGCCTCGAATGCGCTACGTATATCGTCCTCCCTATAAGCGGCAAACGCAACGCCTACCCATGCCTCTGATAATGGACCGTTTTCACGAATCGATCGTAAAAACATCTCTGTAGCTGGTTGCCACTGATTGGCAAGCAAAAAAGTATGACCCAACCGTATTAGAATACTCGGATATAACATAGAAACACTTTGATTATTATTAGCGTTTCCACCTGATACAGCCTGCGATTATGAAGGTCAAAAAATACCCCTAATTTAGCTCATTTTTGTACATAAAAAAGCAATTTTTTTCCAAAAAATCGCGAAATTTCTTTTATAGGTTTTCAAAATAATTAAAAAACCATTGCAGCTGCACTTTGGCTTGCTCCAACAGTTGTAGATTTATCAGGGCCACCAGTAGATGTAGGCATGATAAATGCACTATCAGCGTGTAAAAGTGAACCTAGATAAAAATTAGCTTCATCAAATTTACTAAGTCTGAATTTTGCTTCACCAAGTAGTCTACATCTATGACATTCACTTCTCACATCCTGAAAAGCTCCTAATTCTAAAGAAGTTTCAACTTCACCCCATTTTTCTTGTAAAGATAAAGCTTCAGCTTCAAGTACCCTTAGAATATCAGGTGAGGTAGCTACCACACGTAGCATTTCTTTGTTATCTATAACAGTAAATACCAACTTCGGCAAACCAAAATCCAGTAACCTCTGCATACATGTTGTTAGAGCATTGTCTGGATCTAGAATTGCTTTTACATCAGGTGGTGGAGAGACAGAAGAAGCACGTGGTTTAGCAAGAGATCCTTATTAATGATATATTAATGTGATCATTGATAATGTCAATATCATTGATGTCATTTTTAAATTTGTTTAATGTAGATTTATTACACTGTATATAGAAATATGAACACATGTTATAAAAAAGTACTGACTATCACTTTAATCTAAACATATAACACTTCAAGTTAATAAGGGTTAAACAGTTACATTTCACTGAATCTAAATATTATAATGAAAAAAATCATTTTTCTTAATCATTTTTGAAGAAGATCTCTGAAGAGGGATTTTTTTTGTGGATAAATACATCGAAAGCAGAAGGGTTTTAGTGTGGGACTTATTTCACAAAACAGTTTTAAATCGACTCCTGTAAAACAAATTACATAATAAAATGGGAAAAGAAGAAAATAACTAATACCTCTACTCATTCCACTTCCTGAGTCTGAATATGAGATTCCTGTACCTGTGACATTACTCATCGCATCTCCTGCTGTAAGAAAGATTGTTAATTTTTCCATCATCTTTTCTTCAGTCGTAATACCCCGAAACCATTCCTTTGGTTTTGATGCTAAGAAAAGGTAGTTTGTCCCCCTTTCAATATCATCAAATGCGAGATAATAGTTTATACCTAAAAGGAAATTAGGCATTGGATCATGTCTTCTAGAGGTATGAAGAGGCTGTAATATTTGATCAGCTTCCTGATGTCGTCTACGATCAATTAATAAAGAGGCTAACATTATCTTAGTTCTCCTTAAAGCATCAGCATCGGCGGTAGTAGTGGTTGTTGTATTCCCAGCACCTAGGGTGTCAGAGTCATTGGAATAATATTAATATTAATATCGATTTTTTGGAAAAAAACTAAAATAATAGTTTTATAAAAATGAGCTAAATTGGAGGGGTTTTTTTTTTGAACAGGACTTACCTGGACCAGAATTGGATGCTACTGCTTGGCCTGGACCTGTTCCGTCATTTGTCTGACCCGTATTTGCACCTGGCCCACTTCCGCTTCCAGAAGAAGTACTTCCCCCGGCTCCATTACTATATAACGTTATAGCTTGCTTAACAGCTGCCTCTGCTGCTAAATTACGATCTCCAGCACGGCATAAAAATCTTGCATATTCTATCCAATTTTTTGGGTTATCACCTGACATAGAAAAAATGTTTTTTTATGTTGTATTTTTTAGTTTTAATAATAAAAATAACCTTTGAAGAAAGTTTTTAAGCCTTATCAAAATTTGGATCCAAAAATTCACAACTTAAGTAGTGCTGTTTTTGTTACGAGTTTCAGCTAGCGTAAGTAATTGTCTATGATAATTTGCACAAGCCTGCCAATTTCCGCAAAGCTCAGCCTCTTGGGCTAATCGTATAGCTCGAGTTACAAGTGATCTTTGATTATGTATTTCTTTAAGAGCATTTTCAGAAACCTCTTCTTCATAAACCAATTTATTTATATTGGTATTTGGAACTTGAATTGCTGCACCTCCACCAGCAGCCGTTGCAGCATTTGCACCTGAGTTTAACGATGGTGTTAATCCCGTTTGACCTCGTAATACACGAGGAATAACTTGCGCAGAAAGTTCAGCAAATACACGAGAAAGAAAACTATCTCGTTCAAAATCATCTGATGCATCGACTGATATATTTTTTCGAGCATACCTAGACCCACCCTGAAACCCTTCTAATTCCTGTGTTTTTCTCATAAAAAAAAACGGCATTTTTTGAGATTTCTCCTAAAAATCATCAATTTTTTCTTCAGAAATAATACTCAGTAAATATCCTTAGCAAATTCGATCGGAGTTTAGCCTCCAGCTTTTCAATTTTTATGATAATCATTTTGAAAATTCCCCCCAATAAACAATTTCGCGATTTTTTAAAGACAAATAATGGCTTTTTTATTCAGAAAAATATTAGCTAATTTTTAGAATTGTTATTTTACCTTTAGCTCTAAAACAGTACTATTATATGGCTCCGCCTGACCAGTTCTGGGATATAAAAGAGATGAAAATTTTATCTAGTTTTCGCATCTCAAAAAAAGTAGATGTAGTCATAGCCCTTGAAATACAGTCAAATATCAATCATATTATACAATCGGCTTTTTTAGACAAAAATATTGATAATTTTTAGAAAAGATCTCTGACAATGCCGTTTTTTATGGATAAAGACACAGGAATCAGAAGGGATTCAGGGGCGGGACTGATACAGTATATAAAATCTTGACATATAATATTTGACTGATTTGGATCTAATACTTTCTAATAATCACTGTGATCAATTAACAGTTGACTCAAAGCCCCGACCTGAAACCCTTCTTATTTCTGTGTTTTTATCCACAAAAAAATCCCTCTTTCGAGATCGTCTCCAAAAATTATCCAATCTTTTTAATTCTATGATGTAAAGAATTCACCTGATGCTACATGATCAAAAACTATATACATAATACCTTTTCGTTTCTTCTACTAAACGGTTATGCTCTTTATGTAATAATTCTACGCAACTAGAAATTGATTCCATAAAATCAATGGTTACTTCCAAGCTATCTGGTAAAGTCTGTTTTGAGCTATTGATTGCTGATTTTCCTGCCACTGAACTCAATTTTAATAAATCATCAACAGTTGGAACAGGTGGTTCTTCTTTCGGAACTATTGGTCTATGCCATCGCATGAAACAATGTACAGTTGGTGTTGTATTATTAGAAGTGGTATCATTATCCTCTTCATTTTCTTCATTACCATCATCCTTATTTCGAAGCGAATCGATAGGCTTAAGTGGACATGCTGATACCAGTCCTTTACACCCTCGTTCAAGAAATTTTCGGAGATCTAACCTATATTTTTTAAGAAAAAATTTTGATAATTTTTGAAGACGATCTCTGAAAATGTAATTTCTTGTGGATAAAGACACAGCAATCAGAAGGGATTCAGGAGCGGGGCTTAGATCTAACCATGCCCGAAGTGTATATTTTTGTCTTAATGCTGCTGCTTGAT
>JACKZZ010017219.1_pt1 | contig 13550 bp, 13 predicted proteins | sample 8027871 | NCBI WGS metagenome assembly JACKZZ01 (sample SAMN15724774, study PRJNA655200) | protist metagenome | isolation source: fluorescence activated cell sorting (FACS) single amplified genomes of... | place: USA: West Boothbay Harbor, Gulf of Maine | collected 2000-07-19
ACGACGAATTTTTCCGATCTGGCTCCATGGGTGTTGACCAGATTCAAGCGTTTCTTAACCAACGAAATCCTGACTGTCGCGAGGGTTTCGTGTGTATGAAGGACTACACCGAGACCACGTTCTCGAGAGACAAGACGGTTCTGTGCCAGGCGTATGAAGGCGGAGAAAACGAAACCGCTGCCCAGATCATCAACAAAGTTTCAACCGCTTGTGGTGTTTCCGCAGAAGCGTTGTTGGTCTTGATTCAAAAGGAACAGTCGTTAGTCACTTTGAGTGCGCCCTCGGCAACACGGTTTGAGCGAGCAACCGGCTATGCCTGCCCGGACACAGCACCCTGTGATGAGCGCTACTACGGCTTTTATAACCAGGTCTATAACGCCGCTAAACAATTCAAACGCTATTCCAACCCACCAGGGACGAGCCGGTTCTTTACCTGGTTCCCGGTTGGGAACCAGGCACCTGTTCGCTACCATCCCAACGCATCCTGTGGCACAACGCCGGTAGTGATCCGCAACCAGGCCACCGCTGGTCTGTACTACTACACTCCTTACACCCCCAATGCGATTGCGATGACGAACCTGGCTTCGACCGGAGACTCCTGCTCTGCGTATGGAAACCGCAATTTCTGGCGGGTCTATAACTACTGGTTCAATCCGACCAAAGATTTCGGAACATGGGCCACGACTCGCGATGGTGTCACCACCGTTGTGGATCGCGAGGGAACAATCGCAACATCGACGACGCTGGTTTCGTGGCAGCGCGTCGGTGTGCTCCCTGGGATAACAGCGTCTAACCCTGTCACGCAGTTTGGCCAATCTTCTGCGGGAAATCTTGCGGTACTCCTCACAGACGGCTCTGCCTATGAATCCAGCGACGGTTCGGAATGGTCACCGTTGGTTGTTCCGACAACGGAAGTTGTGCAAGACGTGGTCACCCGCCACACCGTCGCCTCCGGCGACACTGTGTGGCGGATCTCCAGGGCTAACGGTGTCAGCGTCAGTTCTGTGGTGTCGGAGAACAATCTCCCCAGGGGGCTCGCTGATCCGGGTTGGGCAAACCTTAACGATGACCAAACGTGGTGTGGTGAAAACTTTTGATTCGCCTGTCCGCCTGGATCCCTCCATTGTCATCTCCGCGGGACGGTCTGCAGACGAGAGCGCCCCTGAAGAGTCGGACACACCAGCGGAACCGGCGGAGGATTCGCCTGGTGATTCAGAATCAGCACCCGAGGTGGTTGATGAACCCGGGAGCGAGCCTGAGACCCCCGCTGAGGACAGTTCGAGCGACTCCCAAGAGGACCTCCCCGCCCTGGAACCTGTTGTGACCGAGACGTCGACGAACGCTGTTTCCTACACTGTCGCCCGCGGCGACACGTTGATTCGAATTGCCTTTAGAAACACAACGACGGTGTCAAAACTGGTGGCGGATAATTCCATTTCGAATCGCAACCGCATTTATCAAGGCCAGAAGTTGATAGTCGGCACAACAACGCAGACGATGACCTATCACCGCGCGCAGTCGGGCGACACGCCAGAACGAATCGCTGAGCGGCGTTCAGTCTCGCTTCCCACCGTGATGTCCTTGAATTCTTCCCTGACCGGCGGTTCGCAGATTACCCCCGGGACACTCGTCCGCCTGTCCTAGCCCTCGGGTGAGTCTTTGAGTTTGTCCTCGAGCTGTGCTTGAGTCAGGGTAAGCGCGCGGGCAAGATCGGTGGTGACCTTCTCTTGCCACAGCTGCCTCCGGTATTGGTAGACCGCGTAGAACAGGGCGAACACGACAAAAGAGTAAAGAAGTAGGTCCGCGCCTCTGCCGATTCCTAAGAATCTGGCAGCAATGTTCGTGTATTCGGGAAACAGGACGGCCAGGAACCCGCCTATCAAGGCCAGGACAATAAAGAGTCGTCGAATCGCCTGTTGGTTGGCGCTGCGACGAGCCTTCAACAGGTACACGCCTGCGAGAAGGAGGGCACCGGCAATGATCCACTGGCTAAGCATTCATGTCTCCTATCGGACCAACAAATCAATCAGGATATTCACCGAGTTCCATAAAGATTGACCTTTTTGCTTGGAATATTCGGTGTACAACACCTCGACGGGGTATTCCTTCCACGACAATTTGGACTTAGCAAGCTGGTGGACGATTTCACTGGCATGGGACATGCCGTTTTGCTCGAGCTGAATTTTCCCGATTGCCTCCATGCTCAGCACCCGAAGACCATTGTGGGCATCGGTCAGCCTGAGGCCCGTAAACGCGCGAGTCATCAAAGCAGCAACTTGAAGCACGATCTTTTTTTTGAAGCCTGTTCTGGTGCGCTTGTCGAGAAAGCGCGACCCATAAATGACAGAGATACGTTTGCGCTGAGCGAGCTCCACCATCTCCACCGCGTCTTGCACCCGGTGTTGCCCATCGGCATCAAAGGTGAGAACGTGCGTGGCGAGGGGCTGGGACGAAACGTAGTCAAATCCCGTTTGCAGTGCCGCACCTTGACCAAGGTTCAAGGGGTGACGGAGCACCCTTGCGCCGGCTGTTTCGGCCAGGCGAGCGCTATCGTCGCTGCTGCCATCGTCAACGCAAAGAACGTTGCCAAAGTTGACTTTCAAGCCCGTAATCACCTCTGTGATGACTTCCGCTTCGTTATACAAAGGCACAACCACCCACACCGAAGGGTTCTTGGGCGAGGATGCAGAGCTCGTCTTCGTGGGGGACATCACCTCCTTATTCTGGCAGAGTGCCCGGCTCATAGTGGCGCTCTGGAGCCCCCTGGGCAATTAGGCTCAGGGTATGTTCGCTCGCCTCCATGCTCCGATTAAGGACTATAAATGGGGCTCAGCATCAGCAATCTCTGACTTTCACCGACAGGCCCCTACGGGTTCTCTCGAAGCTGAGCAGTGGTTTGGTGGCCACTCCCTGGCGGGAACAACTATTTTGCAGGGTGAGGGAGACGTTCCTTTTGGTCCGTGGCTGAAGGGTACGAGCACGTCCTTCCCTCTTTTGGTGAAACTGCTCGCCGCAGCAACACCACTGTCTATCCAAGTACACCCCAATAGCGAGCAAGCAGCTCGGGGTTTCGCGGCCGAAGAGCGCAAGGGTGTGCCCCGAGAGTCAGCTGCGAGAAACTATCGGGATTCATCAGCGAAGCCCGAGCTCATGATTTCACTCTCCCCGGCTTTTGGGGCATTGGTGGGATTTCACCCTCCTAAAGCCCTCGCCCAACGGATTCAGCGATGGGAGGAGGCAGGGCTCGATGGGGGAACCGCAGAAAGCGCGAGGCACCTGGCAGGAATGTCTACTCGCGAGTGTGTGGAGTGGATCGTTTTCGAAGAAGAAGCGGTGCGAAGATGTGTTTCTGGGGTGAGCGAATGGGCGTTGGGCGAGATTGCTTCGCCCCTCGATGACGTGACTGCTGCCGAGCGCGCCGTCATGGCGTCGCTTGCCAGCGCCCACCCGGGGGACAAGGGACTGATGTTTGGGCTCCTCATGCACCACGTCGCCTTGGGTCATGGAGAAGCGGTGTTTGTGGATGAGGGAGTGGTCCATGCCTATATCCAGGGCTTTGGTTTAGAAGTGATGTTGCCAAGCGACAATGTTGTGCGGGCGGGGCTAACCGCAAAGCATGCGGACGCCGACGAATTTCTGGCGCTTGCGGCCTGCGAACCAGTAGACAAGCCTCCAGTCGTTCACCCAGTTGATGATGGCAGTGTCTCGCACTACAGCGGATTCCGCGCCCCCTTTGTGGTTCGGCGGCTCACTTCGGGTGGTTCAGTACTACTCGATCACACTTCTGCCGTCATTGTTTCCGAGGACGCTCACGGGGAGATCTCGGGAGCAGTATCGAGCCACAGCGCTGCCCAAGGCGATGTCGCATTTGTGTCCGAGGACGAGCAGAAAATTTCTTTTCGTGGCGAAGGTTCGCTCTGGGTTGTGAGCGCAAAAATAAGCCAGGTTTAGACCGAGCGCAGTGATGCTTCGTTGTTCACAAACCACTGGTAGGCGTCCGCGATGCCCTCTCTGAGGTTCCAGGAAGGCTGCCATCCAAGCTCCGTGAGACGCGAGCTATCGAGCATCTTTCGGGGTGTTCCATCGGGTTTGTCAGTGTTGTTGCGCAGGATTCCGCCAAACCCCACAACCTGAGAAATAATTCCCGCTAGGTCTTGAATGGATACTTCCTGACCGGACCCAATGTTGATGGTATCGCCGTCGTCGTAGTTGAGGAGCAGGAACTCCACGGCCGAAGCGAGATCATCAACATGGAGAAACTCGCGCAAGGGTGTTCCTGAGCCCCAAATTTCCACCTCGTCAGCACCAGAAATCACTGCCTCATGAAACTTCCGGATGAGGGCGGCAAGCACATGAGAGTTTTCCGGGTGGTAGTTGTCGTTAGGGCCATAAAGGTTGGTAGGCATCGCGGAAATCCACCGGTGGCCGTGTTGGCGACGCATAGCTTGAACGTGCAAAATCCCCGCAATTTTGGCGATTCCATAGGCCTCATTGGTTGGTTCCAGCGCTCCGGTGAGGAGAGCCGCTTCCTGAATGGGCTGGGGTGCAAACTTTGGGTAGATGCAAGAAGACCCAAGAAAAAGAAGTCTTTCGACACCGGCACCGTGGGCGGCGTCCATCAGGTTGACTTGTATTTGCAGGTTGTCGCTCAGAAAATCAGCGGGGTAGGTGTTGTTGGCATGGATTCCACCCACCTTCGCGGCGGCATCGATCACGACATCAGGCGAAAGGCTCTTCAATGCCTTCAGGGTGGCACTTCGGTCAGTGAGATCGAGCTCGGCGGAGGTAAAACCAATCAGATTTGTATAGCCGGCTTTTTCGAAATGGCGCCAAATCGCCGAACCGGCGAGGCCCCGATGGCCCGCGATGTAGACCTTATCCGTATGCTTCATGGTGTCCTTGCTCGAGGTGAACATTTACTAGCCTAAAGCGCGAATGACGGAAAGGCACCCGATGGAACCGGCAAGAGTGATGGTGGCGCTCCCCACTCTGGGCCACCGCCTGGAAACTCTTGAGCATGCACTGCGTTCATGCCAGAACTTTCCTCCCAACATTTCCCTCACTGTTTTCCTTGTGTCTCCGGTCAGCGCCATCGGTGCTCGAGCACTGGGTGCCAAGTATGGTGCCCAAGTCGTCGATGACCCCGGTTCAGGAATGGCCGGCGCCGTCAACGCAGCACTCGAGGCTGCCGGCGGTAACGAGTACTACGTGTGGCTGGGCGACGATGACCTTCTGGTTGCCGAGGGAATTCGGGTGGCTCTTCACGCTCTCGAGAATCACCCACGCGCTGTGGTGGCCTATGGGCAGTGTGAATATATCGACAGTGCTGGCGCACACATTACGACCAATCGCTCCGGCGCTGTGGCGAAGTTTCTGCTGCCCTGGGGGCCCAACCTCATTCCCCATCCCGGGACAATCGTCCGCATGGAGGCAATTCGCCAAGTGGGGGGCTTCGCGAGCAACCTGGCTTATGCACTCGATCTTGACCTGTTTCTCAGGCTCAGGAAGTTGGGCGCCTTTCTCGCTCTCCCGGTCGTGACGGCACAGTTTCGATGGCATGCAGAATCGTTGACCGTTTCTGATCGACGGGCTTCCTCGCGGGAAGCAATGAAGGTAAAGAAACAGTATCTTCGGCCATGGTTGAGATGGGTCTCACCTCTCTGGAACCAGCCGGTGGCCTGGGCCTCTGCGATCGCTGCGCGACGCGTGTCCTACTTGGCCTCTCAAGGCCGCAGCTTGCGAGGGGATAGCCTCGAATCATGACGTGGTTAGTTACCGGCGGGGCCGGGTATATCGGATCTCATGTTGTGGCGAGCTTTGTTCGCCAGGGGTTGCCCGTGGTCGTTCTAGACGATTTCTCCACCGGTGTCCGTTCCTTTGTCCCCAAAGGGGTGCCTTTGGTGGAGGGGACCCTGCTCGATACCGATGTGGTGGAAGCTGCGCTTCGAGACCATTCGGTCGAGGGAGTCATTCACATTGCCGGGTTCAAGTTCGCGGGGGTCTCCGTCGAGCAGCCCTTGCACACCTATGAACAAAACGTCACGGCAATGATGTCTCTTCTCCGCGCCATGGAGCGGGTCGGTGTCATGAAGATTGTGTTCTCGTCTTCTTCGTCGGTGTATGGGAACGCCGCCTCCGGGTTGGTGGGAGAAGACCACCCTTTCAACCCCACATCGCCCTATGGGGAGTCCAAGGTGATTGGTGAGTGGTTACTCAGGAACCAAGGGGTGGCGAAAGGAATAACGCACACTAGCCTTCGCTATTTCAACGTAGTCGGATCCGCAAGCACGTTACTTCCTGATGTGAGCCCCCACAACCTGTTCTCGATGGTGTTTGCAGGCCTAGAGCGAGGCGAAGCCCCCATAATTTTTGGTCATGACTATGACACTCCCGACGGGACCTGTATCAGGGACTACATCCATGTTGGCGACTTAGCAGATGCTCACGTTGCTGCGGCTTCGCGGATGAATCGCGGGGACACCATTGAACCCGCTTACAACGTGGGAAGCGGCACGGGGACATCGGTTGCAGACATGATGTCGACGATCGCGTCGGTAACCGGAAATGATTTCACTCCTACCCGGGGAGCCCGAAGAGCGGGGGACCCTGCACGCGTTGTTGCTTCGGGAGAACTTGCCACCCGGGATTTAGCGTGGGCCATGACTCATTCCCTCGAAGACATGATTGCCTCTGCTTGGGAAGCTAGGAAGACACTCGCCGCCCTTTAGCCCGGTGCCCTCGGTAGGGTAGTTATCACCTAAAAAATCAGGAGCCTGTTTCCCATGTCACTGAAAAACTCCACCATCCTTGTCACAGGAGGGACTGGTTCCTTCGGGCACGCCTTTGTGCCGATGGCACTGGAGAAATATGACCCCGAGCGAATCATCATCTACTCGCGTGATGAGATGAAGCAGTGGGAAATGGCAAAGCTTTTCGACGGTGACTCAAGAGTCCGGTTTTTCATCGGGGATGTTCGTGATCGGGACCGGCTCTATCGGGCGGTGGATGGCGTTGACTATGTCGTTCACGCCGCTGCAACCAAAATTGTTCCTACCGCCGAATACAACCCCTTTGAGGCGGTCAAGACCAACATCCTTGGGGCTATGAACCTTATCGATGCGTGCATCGATAAGGGGGTGAAGAAAGTTGTCGCTCTTTCCACGGACAAGGCGAGCAGCCCCATCAACCTCTATGGTGCGACGAAGCTTGCTTCGGACAAGCTTTTCGTTGCCGGAAACTCCTACGCTGGTTCCAAAGACACCCGTTTTTCCGTCGTGCGGTATGGGAACGTCATGGGCTCCCGTGGCTCCGTGCTTCCCTTCTTCCGCGATGCGGCTGGCAAGGACTCTCCGTTGCCCATCACTGATGATCGAATGACGCGGTTCATGATCAGCCTTGAGGAGGGTGTTGAGCTCGTTTGGACAGCGTTCGAAGACATGGTGGGCGGCGAGATTTACGTCCGCAAAATTCCCTCGATGACCATCACAGATATCGCTGAGGCTGTGGCACCGGGCAAGCCAACTGAGGTAGTGGGTATTCGTCCAGGTGAAAAGCTTCATGAACAGATGATTGGCGCAGAAGATGCTCCCAACACCTACGAGTATGGCGATTTTTTCAAGATTCTTCCCACAATCAACACGTGGTCTCGCGGCGTAGACATGGTTAAGGGTGGATCATTGGTCTCGCCCGACTTTATATACACCAGCGACGCAAACTCTCAGTGGATGACGGTGCCTGAACTGCAGGGCTGGCTTAGTTCTCACTTCGGTGATGAGTCCGCCAATCGGGCTCCATCAGCGACCCACTAGGACAGTCATGAATGCCGGCGCGCAGGTCGTGATTCCCGCCAGGGGTGGCAGTACTCGGATTCCTGGCAAGAACCTTTTGCCCTTCAATGGCGCACCCATGATTCAGTGGCCCATTCGTGCAGCACTTGAGGCAGAGTGTGTTGATGCAGTGATGGTGTCCACTGACTCAGCGGAAATTGCGCGGGTGGGCAGCGATTGTGGGGCTGAAGTTCCCTTTACTCGACCAACCGAACTCGCCAATGACACAGCGGGCACGGCTCCGGTCATTCTGCATGCACTCGCGGAGCAGAAGGTGTCAGATGAACAGCTCGTGATGTGTCTGTATCCCACGGCTCCGATCACAAGCTCCATGATTGATCAAGCAATTTCTCTTGCTCGCAAGCATCCCGATGACATGGTGATCAGCGTGGGGCGCCGCCGCTCGCCCCTCGAGCGCTCGCTCGTTGCGGCGGAGGGAGGAAAGATGACTCTGGAAAATCTCTCCGCGCTGTTCTCCAGGACCCAGGATCTTCCCCAAAGGTTCTTTGACGCCGGGAAGTTCTACGTTGCCACGGCAAAGATTTGGCGGGAGCGCGAGACGATGATGGCGAAGCCCTTTATTCCGATGATTCTGCCGGACTGGGCGAGTGTCGACATGGATGAACCAGAGGACTGGGCTGTGGCAGAAGCACTCCATCGAGCATTCATTTTGAACACCTCGTGAAAGCGCTTGTCTTAGGTGCCTCAGGCTTTCTTGGTTCCTATGCCGGTTTTGCCCTCGATGCCGCGGGATGGGCTGTGACCGGTGTTTCCCGGAAACCTCTTGAGTGGTATCCATCTGTTGCTCTTATCGAAAAATTAGACGATGTCCCCCAACTGATTCGGGGGGGTAACTGGGATGTCATCATCAACTGTGCTGCTCTGGCAAACCATGAAGCGTGTGAAGAAAAACCTGAAGTAGCACGCTTGCTCAATGTTGAGCTACCAGCGCTGTGGGCAGCGGTTCCGGGGGAAAGTTCAGCCCGATTTGTTCACTTTTCCACCGATGCGGTGTTTGATGGAAAAAGCAATGAGCCCTATGGGGAGGGCGATGTTGCTTCGCCTCCCAGTGTTTACGGGAAAACCAAACTTCAAGGTGAGCAGGCCGTTCTCGCCGCCAATTCGCAAGCCCTGGTGTTTCGGACGAACTTCTTTGGCTGGTCGCAGAGCGGGGAAAAAGGCATTCTCGATTTCTTTGCGCGAGGAATAGAAACAGGCACGGCGATGACGGGGTTTAGTGACTACATCGTGTCGAGTCTGTATATGGGGGACCTTTTCGATTTTCTTGTCGAAGCGGTGATGAAAGAAGCCACCGGGCTCATCCATCTGACTTCCAGCACGCCACTGTCCAAATATGACTTCGGGGTTGCTGTTGCACAGGCGCTTAAAGGCGACGTTTCCCTGGTCCAGCAGGGCCTTCTGGCGGACCAGACGATGCTCGGCAACCGCGGGCATAACCTGGGATTGTCGGTAACGAAGTTGAACGAATTACTCGGTCATCCCATTCCTTCCACTATCCAAGGAATCGCCCGAGCACTCGCGGAGCGACAAGCAGTCATGGATTACTTTGGTGGCATGAGTACGGAACAGAAATAGGTGGTTATGAAAATAGGCTCGAAAACTTTGGGAGCAGAACACCCCACGTATTTCATCGCGGATATTGCCGCTAATCATGATGGGAACTTGGATCGCGCGCTCGAGTTGATGACGCTGGCGGCATCTGCCGGTGCTGATGCAGCAAAGTTCCAGCATTTTCGGGCCGACCATATCGTCAGCGACAAAGGGTTTAGAGAACTCGGCGGGCAGCAGTCCCACCAATCCAGCTGGAGTAAAAGTGTCTACGAGGTGTATCAAGACGCTTCTCTTCCGTGGGAATGGACCAAACCCCTCGCTGATCACGCGAAGGCAATCGGTATCGATTTTTTCACGAGCCCCTATGACATCGAGGCGATTGACTTCGTCGATGAATTTGTTCCCGCCTACAAAATCGGATCGGGCGACATCACCTGGCTCGAAGCAGTTGACCATATTGCTTCCAAGGGGAAACCCGTGATCCTCGCTACGGGGGCGGCAACACTGGAAGAAGTCGATAACGCGGTGGCGACTATTACCCGCCACGGGGTTGCGTATTCCGTCATGCAGTGCAACACCAATTACACGGGTGTTTCGGAGAACATGAACCACATACATCTCAACGTATTGAACACCTATCGCGAACGATACCCGGATGCCCTGTTGGGTCTCTCGGATCACACCCACGGCGATGTGACCGTGTTGGGAGCCGTTGCTTTGGGGGCCCGGGTGGTGGAGAAGCACTTCACCAACGACATCACTCAAGCGGGCCCCGACCATCACTTTTCGATGACCCCAGTGAGCTGGCGCGAGATGGTCGAGCGCACACGCGAATTGGAGGCAGCACTGGGAAGCGGCCGAAAAGTTGTGGCGGAGAATGAAAAGGAAACGGTCGTCATCCAGCGACGGGGCCTCCGTTTCGCAGGCCCTCTGAAGGCAGGCACCCCTATTGCTGCAGAGCATCTGGTGGCACTGCGGCCAGCAACGCCAGGAATCATCACTCCTGACCACCTTGAGGACGTGGTGGGGAAAACTTTGATCAAGGATGTCGAGTTCCATGAGATGGTCACCCGAGAGCACCTGTCCTGACCGTGTCAGCCAAGAGATGGGTGTTTGTCACCGACAGGGCGGATGCTCATGTCGCCAGGTTTGACCGCCTATTCGCTGGACTAAGCGATTCTTATGAACTTCTTTCTCTGGCCTTGGATGATGCGGGAGAAATCAGCGTTCGCGATTCCGGAAAGACTTTTTCTGGGTGGAGTGGGGTTCGGGACTACCTCAAAGGCGCAGACGTAGTAATTTCTGGGCCACTAGATAGCGTCAGTATCCCCCTTTCAGGCGGGGACTATTCCCTTGTGGGGATTTCGTGGGCAACCGATGTCATGGTCAGCGCAGCGGGTTCTTCCGTGGTGAGAGCGAGCCTTTCGGAAGCACTCGAGGGGATGCACGCTGTCGTTACCGACAATTACGCCACGGAGAATGCCCTGATTGCCCTGGGAATGAGGGAATCGGCGATTATCCGTGTCCCCTGGGGACCAGAGAATCCCCGCTCAGATATCCCACCGAAGTCTGCTTCCAGGCTTCGAGAGCAAGTGGGTGTGGGACAGGACCAAACCCTTGTGCTCTATCCCAGGTCTCTCGAGCCACATTATGACCCGATGGTTTTCGTAGCGGCGCTTGCCGAGATTGTTTCTTCCCACCCTCAGGTGGTCGCTGTCTTAGTGGAGTCGGGTTCTGGCGTTCCTGAGGCTAAAGAGGCAATCACACACCGGGGAATCGATGATTTTGTGCGCTGGGTTCCGCTGCAAAGCCCTGACGCTTTCTCCTCCCTCTTACAGGCCGCAGATGCTGTTGTGGTCACCCCTAAAACCGATGGAACCTCCGTCACAGTAATGGAGGCAATGTCGCAAGGAATCCCCGTCGTGTGCTCGCTAACCCCTGGGTCCGCGGAATGGATCAGCGAAGGAATTACCGGATGGTCTTTCCCCGTGGGGGATTCCGCCGGCCTGGTTATCGCTCTTGAAAAATTCTTATCTTCACCGCCAGAGGAAGTATTAGCAATCACCTCGCGGGCACAGAGACTCGTTGAGTTAAGGGCCGGTTGGGTGAGGTCATCTCAGATTCTTGCTGATGCTCTGGGCCCCCTTTTCTAGCGCGAGACCCGTCAACCTAAATGCTCACCTGAGTGTTCGACACGCCCGGACTTGACGGGAGCGAATTACAGCGGTGTAATTGGTGTCAACCACATGTCGCAGGCCGGTTGACGGCGGTAAAGGAGCCCTAGTGAGCGAGTATCGGAATTCCGTTCCCGATAACTGGTTCGTTGACCCCGTCGCTCTGGGCGTTCCCGGTGTGCGACGCGTTGAAGACGAAGAGGGCGCCCTTTCCTGGCAAGCCGATGCGCTGTGTGCCCAAACGGACCCTGAAGCGTTTTTCCCCGAAAAAGGCGGCTCCACCAGGGATGCCAAGAAGATTTGCGGCCAGTGCGAGGTGAAAGCCGAATGTCTGGAATACGCTCTGTCCAACGATGAGCGCTTTGGCATTTGGGGTGGCCTCTCCGAGCGTGAGCGGCGCCGTCTGCGCAGACGCGCCTAGCCGGTTCTGATGCGCTCTCGCATCGATGCGGTTCTGGTTGTTCGCAGAGGTGGCGAACACCTTTCTCATGCGCTGGAAGGCTTGAAGGAACAAACGCTGCCGCCACAAAGCCTTCTCGTCGCTGATCTGACTGGGGATCGGTCTGTGGCCGATGAGTTTTCTCAGGGCTTTGAGAGCCTCCCGTTTCCGGTAGCAACGCTCGTTCTACCCCCGAGGACAAGTTTTCCTCTCGCGATACAGGGGGCACTCGATCACCTACACCCCGGCGAAGGGACAATCGAATCTGACCGTTGGTTGTGGCTACTTCGGGATGACATCGTTGCTAGACCCTCTGCTATGGGTTATCTTGCGGCGAGTGTCGATGGAGCTCCCTCTATCCGGGTGGCGGGCCCTAAGCAGAGGTTTTCTGATCGCCCCGGGTTTCTGCGCGAACTAGGGGAGACGTTGACCCCGATGGGGCAACGAGTGGCTTTGGCGGAGCGCGAACTGGATCAGGCGCAATATGACCGCCTTAGCGATGTGCTTGCGGTGGGCGAAGCCGGAATGTTGATACATGCGGACACCCTGCGATCGACGGGGGGTTTTGACGAGGCGTTGCCAGGCCTCGATGCGGGCCTCGATCTCTGCGTGCGGGTGAGACTACAAGGACACCGCATTGTCGTTGTCCCTCGAGCTGTCGTGGATGTGGGATCAAGTTCTGCGGACTGGAATGCGGGAAAGAAACTCCCCGGTGCCACACATGATTACCTATCCCTCAGAGCCTGGCTGTATCGAAGGCTTGTCTACACCCCGTTGTGGGCCTTTCTTCCGCTTCTGTTAGCGATGCTTCCCTGGTCGGTCATCCGCGCTGCGGGCCAATTGGTAGCGAAACGACCCGACCGGATGTTCTCCGAAGTGTCAGCTGCACTGGCTGTCCTGGTTCAGCTTCCTTCCGTCCTGAGTGCCCGGAAAAAGCTCAATGACGCCCGCACTACCTCGTGGGAGGCCATTGACGCTCTGCGCATGGGCTCTCGTGATGTCGCGAAAAAGCGGGCCATTGCGCGGGAGGAAAAATGGGCAAAGCGAGAAGAACAAGAAGGGGCTGAACCCTCGCCACGGGCTCTGCCACAACTGCCGTGGCTTGTCTTGGCGCTGGTGGCGGTTGCCGGCGCCGTGTTCGGCCCATGGTGGGGTTCCACGGCGCTCATTGGTGGTGGAGCGCTTCCGCTCGCCACGACAATTCAGGACGCGTGGGCCCAAGCCTGGTCCCTGATTCCCACCCAATGGGGATTTGATGCCTCTACCCTTCCCGCTGACCCCGCCGCTCTTTTGTTTGCCCTGTTGGGGTCCCTCACCTGGTGGGCTCCCTCCACCTCCGTTGTCTATCTTTTCGGTGTTGCCATTCCTCTTGCAGGCATCATCGCCTGGTGGGGTTTTTCCCACCTCTTTCGCCAGTCGTTTGTCACGACAGTCTCGGCGTTGCTGTGGGCGCTAAGCCCCACTTTTCTTGTGGCCATTTCCGAGGGCCGAATCGGTGCCGTCATGGCTCACCTCGCGCTTCCCTGGTTAGTCGGTTCG
>JACKZZ010009405.1_pt1 | contig 13546 bp, 8 predicted proteins | sample 8027871 | NCBI WGS metagenome assembly JACKZZ01 (sample SAMN15724774, study PRJNA655200) | protist metagenome | isolation source: fluorescence activated cell sorting (FACS) single amplified genomes of... | place: USA: West Boothbay Harbor, Gulf of Maine | collected 2000-07-19
GACTGGTGACGTCAAAGAAAACAGATTTATCATTTTTAGTTAGTTTTCCATCAGCATGTACAAAACCAGGAGGGTTTTTAGGCCTACCCCTTTTATCCACATCGCCACCACCCTTAATCACCTTTTTATCAACCTCTTTAGAATCTGAAGTTTGAGTAGGGTTAGATACAGATCCAGTTTGGGTATTGATTACAGCAGAATTAACTTCACTATCATCATCCTTTTCTGAGTCTCTACCATGTTCGTTCTCTACTTCAGATTCACTATCGGCTATACTACTTTTCTCCGAACCTTGAGAATCACCATTAGGCATAACACCATGACCATAAAGTGGTTGATTTTCAACTTGAAACCCAACTTCTTTAAAAAATTTCAATAATACATCTTCAACTTGATCATGCCTCCAGTATCTCGAGTTTTTACCCACTACACGATTGCAACGTTGTTCATGAAGAATAAGATCTTCCTTTTCAAATGAATAATTGCAACCAACACATGCCAGTGAATGACTATCACTGGCAACATAGTATATATCCGTAATACCTAACCATTGTCTTAGTGTGTGTTTGAAGACCCCTGCCATCTTGATGTGGTTCCATTTGCCTCCCCTCCATTGAATAGTACTTCTAGCTTGTTTAGATAATAAGGCTAGAATATTCAAGCCTTTCATACGGTTTACCTCGTCATTGGAATTATTATAGGCACAAAACATAACATGTTTTTTAAGTAATTTATCAAACATAGCTTCCGTATGAAGAGAGTCCGGAACCTGTGTAGGATTACCAAAACGCATGTGAAGGATTTTACCCTGTTGATCAGTACTTAGATCACCCAAAGCCTTACTCCAAGCTTGCTTCATAATCAATTCTTGCCTACTAATTGATTTCTGAATCAAAACTTCATCTGTCTCACCTTCGTTTACCTCATCCAATATATGAATGCTATCAAAAAGTGGTTTGAACCCACTTCTATTTTTCGCTACCCAATACTGATAATGATCAGACAAAATACCATTATCTACCTGTACATCACTATCATTGTTATCGTAATTGTGCATTGATGATTGCGGCTCACAAGTACTTAGTGATGACGAAGCTCTCTGCTCCTATTTTTTGCCACCACTACCACCACCACCACTGGGCGCTGTATATGTAGTAGATCCAGCTCCAGAGCTACCAGCATTATAGTACGTAGAGCCATTGTCATTTGCGTAGTAATAAGATCCATTTGAATTCGAGTAGTGATAGCTGGATCCACCAGAGGAATTGGTGCCTCCGGGAGTGCTGTAACTATTACCTTGACTATTTGTTCCACTTCCCTAAGGCATGATCTCTGTACTCTTCGTGAAGATGCGTAAAGCAACTAAAACGATAGAATTCAAATCAAGATTTCCAGGGATCCATGGGGATTTGCCTGGCTTCATAGGGATTATATTTTTGCACTTTGGCGACGGCCTTTGCTTCTTCATGCTTTTAAGAGGTTTGAAAGGCTTCAGAAAATACCCAGTTACTACCGCGAACTATCTAGCTTCTTCGTTATTGTTTTCAACGAGTAAAGATATATCTAAAAATATGGATATCCAATTGTTTACTTCTGTGGATAGTACTATGGATCGTGCGAAGGATTATTTAAAAGATAGGAGTAAGCAGGTCAATGATGGGTTTGTGATCATTGCAGAGTCACAATCTGCAGGTAGAGGAACTAAAGGGCGTTCGTGGAGCTCGAATACGGGCAATTTATTCATGACAGTCGGCATTCGAATGAAACTCATTCAAACCCCTTTACAGCTCACGCCTTTGCGCGTAGGTACGATTCTAGTTCCTGTTATCAAGTCTCATATCGCAGATAGTAGTGAAGTGAAGCTTAAGTGGCCCAACGATGTTCTTGTGAACAAAAGGAAGATTAGTGGTGTTCTAATTGAAGTTGATAGAGATTTTATTCTGATTGGTATTGGTGTAAATATTTCTTCTCGTCCAGATATTATTGGAACAGGTGCTGATAGTGGTCGCCCAGCTACTTGTCTGTATGAACATATCGTTTCAGAAGGAGAAAGAGATCACGCACAAACGACGAAAATGATTAAAACGATAGGAGAAGAGGTTGCTACTCAAATTTATGATTGGGCTGCATCTTCGTCTTTGGACGCTGGGGACCGAATCGTTAGCGATTTCAATGAAAAAATGGACTATTCTGAGCAGAGATTGAGGCTTGATCATGGAGAGATTGGAGATACTGTAGTTCCAGAGCACCTCAATGCGGATGGAACCCTACAAGTCAAAGCATCAACCGGAGAATCTCGCACTCTAGTTGCCGACTATTTGTTCTAGAAGCCCTTTCTATTGGCTTTAAATGGAGTTTATACCGTTAATTTACTGTTAATTATTTGAACAATCTAAAAACTAAATACATTCGTAAATTGTCTACTACTTCTGAGGTGTGGTGAGCGTTATAGAGTAGTTCTTCTATCTCTCTTGTCTTGAGACCCTAGATAAGATAGAAAGTTATCAATGAATCCCCCAAGACCAGATCGAACTGCGCGCCCTTCATCATCCTTACCCTCTCCTACCCCATCTTCATCATCTATCAATGTATGGAAGCTGTCTTCTTTGCCTTCTACTATCTCATCTGTATGACCATATACCCCCCTCGCCCGGGCCAGGTCCTGTGACAATGGTGGGTCGAAACCATCAGCAAGGGCTCTAAACAAACACGGCGTAATCCAACCCTTCTCATTGAATTGGCTCGACCGGGAGTTAGAAGCAAGCACACGTGCGGCAAGAACAGTCTTATGTCCAGATGGCATTGTAGCGATTATGACTCTATACAAAACTCCATCTTCCGGTACCCACCTTAAATCTACTTCTACCTCTCTTATTGATTTTGCAGCTATCACAGATTCTTCATCTAGAAATCCTTCCATACTGTTTATTGCCACCACGGCACTCGTTGATGGTTCACGTGGGTTGGATGCGTCTAGTGGTTCAGAGTCGCTTTTTGGCGTAGGAGAATCAAAGGCCGCCATAATCAAGCTTAACGAATCTGGTAAAGGCGCTAATTGTGCGCTCTGAATACAACATCGACCAATCAGCGGTGTAAACATCATCTGTACATTAATATGTCTCATTTCAGCACATATGCACTTATCCCCAGACTCGCAAGTTAATCGCTCACAGTCAAACTCCATTACCATGCCTTCATCTTGCAGCTCTTGTTGCTGCTGTTGTATATGAGGGTTAGGCACAGTAGGAGCAGACGGTTGCTGTGATAAAAGCAGAAGGAATTCTTCTTCTTCTTGCTGACGCAACTGTAACAACCTCCGCTGCTCTTCTTCTTCCTGCCCCTGCACCTGCTCTTGAAAATGCCCTAAAAAAGGTTGACACTGCTGCTGTTGAGCCGTAGCATTAGCAAAAGCAGCAGCAAGACTCATTTGATTTGGCGGAATATCTTTCGAGGCTTTACCACGTGCATCAGCATCGGGTTTGGCATCTCCTTTCGACTTCTTAGGCTTCCCTGTAATCAAACTCTCCTTATATTCAGAATTTAACTCCGAGAAGAAAACTTTTAAAGGTATAACGATTTCTTCAAATGAATTATAAGCGACAGAAAGCGGACGGGCCCATCGAGAAAGCTGGTTGTTACTACGTACTTCTGCATATCGAGGATCGCAAAGTAGAATAGCCCCGAAATCCCCTCTATGGCGGATACACCGCCCTAACGCCTGGTTCACAGCCCTAAATGCCTGTTGACCATACCATAAATTGCCATTAAGGAACGAAGAGTCTGATCGATGGCATATATCCTGGTAATCTTTCTTCAACTTGACATGCATGTCCATAGTTGATGAATATGGCAACCCTACTATCATCACAGTCCTAGCATAGCGGTCAGTGAAGTCGATTCCTTCACTCACTTTCCCCCTACATACCGCTATCAATACAGCTCTACCATCCTCTTCACCTCCACCTCCACCTCCCCTCTTACTAACTGCCTTACTGGAGGAATCAATTGAGCGATAGTACTCTTTCATCATCACATCGAGATTAGAAGCTTCTCGAGGCTCGACGAATACGGGAACATTAGCCATTTTAAGAGAAGTCATCACTCCTGATTCATTCCATCGCTTCACAAGTCGGTCTAACATCCCATACGAAGGCAAGAAAATCAGAACCCCACCTGGAGTAACATTAGTAGTAGTGATTAAAGCCGACCCAAGGGCATCTTGGTAAGCCAGATTCTTCTGCTGTTCGAACTTGCCTTCTAAACTAATACCACCACAAGTCGCTATAGTAGCAACCATGACTTGGCGTTTGACGTCAATTACATGATTGGCTTCCACGCGGACAGGGAATGGCACACCTAACTCGGAGGCAAAGCTATCTAATGGGGAGAGAGTCCCACTGGCGAGTAGAATGGAGTGACAGACAGGTGCAATTTCACCAAAGGATACTGCAGCGTTAAGGCACCAGAAGTGCAACGTCGGCTCAACCTTGCCCGTCTTTCGATCACGCACTTCCTCTACTACCACACGATAATCTTGAGCATTTGTCAACACAGTTCCAGTTTCTGCTCCTCCTCCTTCTCTAAATGATGCTGGAGTTGGTGCGCCATGCTTAAGGACCTTGGCCGAGAACATATACTCTGCTACTATTAGGAAGCGTTCTAGTACGAAACGTGTTCCCTTGGATAAGGTCTCATCGAGACGACCACCAGCAGAGGTCCTTCTATCTCCATCACGCCGACTCTTCTCTCCTCGTTCTAGATCATTATCATCATCATCATACTGAATCTCCATTTGACTCCAACCCGTCGTCTTGCTTTTACCCTTACCCTTGTCCTTGCCAGACGCTTTCTTTGGTTTCTTGCTTTCACGACTACCTACACCATGATGCTCTTCACTATGACCGCCTTCCCCTTGAAACATTTGCAAAGTATCCTCATCATTCTGAAGGGTTTTAAAATGCTCCATATAGATAGGTAAAGTATCTTTGATAAGTCCTAGTTTCTCCTCAAATATCCCTAATGCTTCTATTCCAGACCATATATTCGCCCCCTCCTTGATGGATTTAGGGGTAAGACCTCGCCACGACTGGTCAAACCACATAAGAAGATTCAATAACATGTCTCGAAGGGCTACAAAGCATGGGAGGCCAGTAGTACAGAGTTTATCCAGTTGATGGTAAGCCACATCAAGATCGGAACGAGGAAGGCTAAAACTTGCAGACCCTCTGCATACATCTTCAAGATTATGTGCTTCATCAAAAATAACAACGGAATCTGTAATATCTATAGATAAAGACTCACGCACAGACTTATCAATGATGAAATTATATGGGCATAATACCAATGTTGCATCTTGCAGCATCTCTCGGCTTCCAAAATAAGAACAACCATGAACTTGTTTACCAGCTGCTACAGCATCTTCGATGTCCCAGACCTGTTTAGAAAGCTTCTCCTTCACGCGATATGACCCATCTGCAAGCGGACAAGAGTGAGTTTTCAATAGGCTCTTGCAATTCTCTTCCAGTGTACCTTTTTTACCCTCCCTTGCCGTTTTATTACCACACAAGTGCTGTCTTGAACCGAGCATACACATTACCATACTCTCTGTGTAAGTATCACTACAATTGCGCAATTCCTCGACAACTTGTTGTAACTGAGAGTGCGTACGAGAGCAAAAAAATATCTTCTTCATTTTCGGAATGTTACTACTACTACTAAGAGCAGTACTAATAGAACGCTTCGCCCCGCGCGGTATCGGCTTAGGCCTTTTCGTCACATTAGGGAGGTTTTCTTTCATACTACATCTACTTGAACGACTACATTGGGATTTACTATCCTCATTCTCATCTTCTACTTCTTCTTCGAAATCATCTTCATCATCATCGCATCCACCAATAGCAGGCAGAGGAGGAGCAGGATTATCAATACGTAAACCAATTTGACCTTCTTCTTCTGCTGCAATAGTGGCATAATAACTATCAATATCATCTGCTAGTTGCTTCTTCTGCCAGGACAGTGCACTAGAGAGTAATGCCAGAGTTTTCCCCGTACCAGTAGGTGATTCTAATAGGGCATTCTCACGCCTTTGTAGTGCTTGAAAGACCTTTGACATTACCGCTCTTTGTGGCATAAAAGGGACCTTTCCAGCCGGGAATTGAACATCATATCCACCAATTAAGACCATAATACTCTATCCTTATCTATTGGTAGATGAGATAAATTTATAGTGGCGCTTCTGGCATTTATTGGAGATAGGAGTAGCTGGGCCGGTTGGGGGCATGTTTTCCTAACATACAAAATGGTAAACCAGGAAACCGCGATCCTGGCTTCTTAAAGGGAATCCCTATCTCCCTATCTAAATGAAAGAGACGAAAGCGTGGTACTAACATCTTTCACACGTTACAGTAATTATTTAGGTGATAGGAAAGGTCCATATTTTCTTCTCTATTTGTTTCTAATTGTCTCAATTCATTCATAAGTGGTCAAATTCTTTCAATTCCTAACTCAGTGTTTTGGTGAGATTGCTTTGTAGGATATCAATAAATCTCATGTATTCTTCAAAGAGACAGAAAAAAGGTGATGAGGGGGAAGAGAAAGGAGATAATGGTGGCACTAAAATCCGTTCTGGTTCAATAGCATCCGTAAGAATCGATTGTACAAGTACGGAAATAGGAGAGAGAGGACGGAATAATCCCTCGGGTATGTCTACACCTAAACGTGATGAACGCAAGTGTGGGAGAGGGGGAGGTAATACCCCACAGAGTGAATTCCATAGCTTTGCGGAAAATGGCCTTTCTCCATTACCTATACTATCTCCAGCATCTTTCCATAATTTTGGACAACCATCGGTAGGTGGTATTAACAAGGGCATCCTTACTCTACCTTCCGCGGAATGGTCACCCTTTCACATGTCTGCGTTCTCTAGTAATACAGGTGTTGGATATGGCGAGGAAAACAACTTCCAGACCTTTGAAGATATCGCGAGCTTTCATATGCTTTCTCGTCAGCCAGGAACGCGAATGCTGGAAAAGCGCACTATCAGTGATGCTAATGAGATTGGTAATTACGTCGATCCTACTAGTCCCGTTGCTACGAATATATATGTGATGGACGATGGCATCCACGATGTACACTCTGGACCGACAATTGATGACCTCAAAAGGAATATATACGAACAAGGTCATCATCATACATGGGCTCGAAATGGAAATCGAACTGATGGTAGTAGTAGTGGTAATGATGATGGTGGGCAAAATGGACAACCTGAGCGTAGATCACCCTCTACTTCCTCATCATGCCCCGAATCTCCTCCTGGTACGAGCTATGGCGAAGCAGTCATCGTTGCAACATCCCCTGATACGGAGCGCACCCCACGCGTCGCTAAAAAGATGAAAGTGGATCGAAAAGCAGGAGCTTATGATAAAAATAGTGACAACACTTCTTCTTCGAAAAAGGAACTAAAGGAGAAAACTGTACGTTCAAAGGACGATGGTGGGAGTGGGAGAGCGTCTCCTAGTATTGGACGTCGTACTACATGTACTGAATTCCTAGCTAGCCCTCAACCAACTCAGCGCTCACAAACAGTCTCCCCACCTGGTCTAGCTGGTACAATAGGGGGGAAGCCTCCCACTTGTAACTGCAAGAAAAGTAAGTGTTTGAAGCTTTACTGTGATTGTTTTCGTATGCAAGTCTATTGTAACGGTTGCCACTGCTCGGAATGCTCGAATACAATCGAATTCGAAGACAAGAGGCAACAATCAATGCAAGTAATCCTCGATCGTAACCCGGAGGCGTTCAAGCCTCGCGTAAGCGCTGATGGTAATGTAGATGGTGGAACACACCTAAATGGCTGCAATTGTAAGCGATCTGCGTGTCTGAAGAAGTACTGTGAGTGCTTTACAGGTATGGTGGCATGCACCGAGCGTTGTCAGTGCCTTTCGTGCGCTAACACCCAATCATTTGCAGCTTCTCGTAAATACGATGACATTGGCATCGGGAAGGGTGCTAAAGTCAAGCCTCTTCCGAAGAGAGAAGGACTTCTTCACATATAGGGTCTTGAACTAGGCGCGATTAGCTACCGAATATTGCGAGCCAAATAAATTACTGAATCAATCGAAACTGTTCCTTTTCTGTTCGTCGTGTGCCTCGAACAGAATTTGGAGCAAATTTGACCAAGCGCATTACAAGCCATCTCTTTTTCTCAAGAAGAAAGGGTAAAACATGTTCTTTTTGACATACTTGTGATCTTCGAACTACTTCTGTACCTTCTTTCTATATTCGTTCGCTTCTCGCTCGCTCGCCCTGCCTGACAGTACGAATGTACATCTATAAAAACAAATTTACCCCAAAGTACTTGTTACTAATTCTGCAACAATCGTTGTTTGTATTTGAAAACATAATTATAATATGTAAACTATTTACTCAGTTAAAGTTTCTCTTCTTTCTTTTTTTATTAGGCTAATATAATAGTTTACTCTACTTTAGGAATGGAAGAATAAAGAAAGAAGAAGAAAGAAGAAGAGAAGGATCATAATTGTATTGTACGGTTTAGTGCTTTATAATTAAACGGAAAATATGCTATCGCTATCTCTACTCAGCCATGAAGTCTTCAGGTGTCTCTGAGACTGTGTTTTTGAGTAGTTTGCCCATAATATGCAGAACAATCACACTTCCAATGAATATCAAGCTACCAACAAGGACGGTCATAGGCTTGATCTTGAGAGCATCTCCAGTCCTATTTCTATCTTTGTATTCATTACCACCTTTGGGCATCTTGACTGCAACAGTGAAAAGAGGATAGTAAAGTTTAGTGGAGAAATGGGGTTAGCTTAGTAATTTAGATATTTAAGATCACATAGAATCAAAAAATTAGTGAAAAAACAGAAATCATGCAAAAGACAACCACTCACACAACTAAAAATAATAAGAATTGCATGAATTACCTTTAATAATACCTAACGGAGACGAAAAAGGAAAAAGAGGCCATCGTTGAATCCAAGTGTCAAGCGGTCAAGTTATTTTTTGACCTGAATCTGGCCACAGGATAAGGATATGAATAAATGAGCACTGTATTATTGGTTGAATTTACCACACCACGAAGAGGTTTATTAAAATGGCAACTGAAGAGAAAGCGACAGATGTGATAATGACTGATGAGATGGAAGCTCATCTCGCAGAGTTAGAATTCTATTCTACAAAGAACGATTTAACACGACGAACATATGGCAACCATCTTAAACTAGGCCTTGTAGGGTATCCCAGCAGTGGTAAGACATATCTATTCAACCATTTAGTTGGACGTAATGAAACAGTTGATGAAAGTTTATATACAACGTTAGATTATCATGTAGGCATTACAGAGCTACGAGACGAAAGGCTCGATTGGCTTTGTAAGAACCAAAATGCGAAGCAAGTTACGAAACAATTCGCTACAGTGGTTGATACACCTGCTCTCGTTGGTGGTGCCCATATTGGCAATGGTTTAGGCTTTGATACTTGTTATAAAATGAGAGGTGTTGATATTATATGTCTTGTATTGAGGGCATTTGATGATGATAATATTACTCATATTGAGGGCACAGTTGACCCTGTTCGTGATCTTCGCGCTCTAGACCAAGAGCTCAAAGTGCACGATCTTCGTAATATTGAGGCTGCAATCCATAAGACGGAGAATATAAAAGTTCCAACTCGAGAGGATAAATTTATTTTGACTGTACTTTATCGTGCTTACGGTTGCTTGATTGGTGAAGATTACGGCGAACCAAAAGAACGAATGAAAACTCGTTTAGGACTTCAAATGATGGAGAAAAAGCAAGGCCTCAAGTTTAGAACGTGTCCTGGATTAGGTTTACGTAATGAAAGATGGACACCCCGTGAAGTTGACGTTCTGGAACCCTTGGATTTATTAACTGGAAAGCAAGTTATTGTTATTCCAAATTATAGTGCTCGTGATTACAATAGAGACCCTGAACTCGATAAATTTACATCAGATATACGCAAAGTAGTGGATGAAGAGCTTGGAGGTGGTAAATTATGTCGTATGAGTGCTGTTTTTGAAACGAGGTTAGTTGAACTCGGAAAGGAATCTGCAAAAGCTCTAAAGCTTTATTTAAGAGCTAACCCGCGGCATCGTACTGGGATCCACAATCTGTTTCTAACATGTATTCATGCACTTGATTTAATTCGATTTTATGATCTTGGAAAAGATATGATTGGTACTACGGTACAAGCTTTTTATTGTAGGAGTAACGATCCAATCACAACTGCTGCTGGTAAAGTAGACGCAACTCATGAAATTTTTTTCACATTCGCACAAATTATGACCTATGGTGACTATTTCCAAGTTGGTGGAAGTCTTGATGAAATAAAGATGGATGGGAAACTAAGGAGTCAAGGACCGAAATATACAATGTTTGATGGTGATATTGTTGATTTTTCCCTTTGTTCCGAAACTGTTCGTAAAGCTCAACAATCAAAGAAAGACGCGAGATAAGATTAAAATGCATATGTGTGTGGGAGAGATGTGTGCTTCCTGGTCTTCCCTCATTCAAAATATTGACTATATTGCGTTAAAGTATATCGTATGTTCATATTTCCAAAATTATTGGAACAATTTGTATATGGATTTACGAAGTAAAAAATAATGAACATGCTATTAATTAAAAATAATCAGTTACACACACAAATAAAACTCTTAAATAAAATTGTTAAATGGTATTATAAAGAAATCATCATCAAATTTCCGATAACCCCATCAGGTTTTCTTGTTGGTTACTCGCAACGCATTTGTTGTGGAGGTCTCCCAGATTCCCTTCTAAAATCATTTGGAGAGGAAAATTGAAATTCAATCTATGATCAGTGGCTCTTGCATCCTTATAATTATACGTCCGAATCTTCTCTGAACGACTTCCAGTTCCAATTTGTGCTTTGCGTAATCCTATTTGTTCATTCTGTTGTTTCTCTAGTTCTATATTATAAAGACGAGTTCGAAGCATGGTCAAGGCGATTTCCCTATTAATACGCTGACTTCTATCTTGCTGACAGAAAATACGAATACCAGAAGGTTTATGTGTCAGATCTATTGCACTCTCTACTTTATTCACATTCTGACCACCAGCACCGCTAGACCTGGCCGTGCCTATATCAAGATCCTTCGGGTCGATCACGATCTCTACTTCATCTACTTCAGGCATTACAGCTACTGTACAAGTACTTGTATGGACCCGTCCTTGGCTTTCTGTAGCTGGTACGCGTTGTACTCGATGCACCCCAGCTTCGAACTTAAGCTTACTATATACAAATTTACCCGTGATTTGCAAAATACAAACCTTGAATCCTCCACACTCACTATCACTAGAATCCATTTGAGAAACCTTCCAGCCACACAACTCTGCATATCTCTTGTATATATTGATAAGATCAGCAGCCCAGATGCTTGCTTCATCACCACCAGAACCGGCACGTACTTCAAGCATGACATTGCGATCATCATTAGGATCACGAGGTAGTAACAATAGTTTGATCTGTTCCTCTAATTGTTCCTGCCTAGGAATGATTATTTTAAGCTCATCACGTACCATATCACGTATATCAGTATCATCTATACCTTCCTTCTCATCAATTGCTACTAAACCAATACGCTCCTCTTCTAATGCTTTCCATTCTACATATGCTTCTATAGTGTCTAATAAGCCAGATCTTTCCCGTGACACATCTAGCATCTCTTTTCTGTCATTTATTACCAATGGATCAGTCAATCTAAGTGTCAAATTATTGAATTTGGTCTCTATTGACTTGCATTTCGATTGGATAAAGTCATCCAAACCCATTTGGAGTAAATGACCACTTTTAAGAATTATTCGGGGACGAATTCGCAGTAAATTTGTGTAAAATGAGCTAATTTCTAGACATATTACACAAAATATAACCAATATCAACTTCATTGCGAGTTATTCATGCTTTTCTAAAAATTATAGCATCATCTCTTATTCCCCCAGGACCACCACGACCACCCTGGACCCCCCTTTTTAAAGTATAAAAAGGTTTTAAGGTGTACGATGCAAGAAATGTATCTATTTTGTGTTTTCCTTTGCTTTGTCGCATGTATTCAAAGCGTGGATGGCTTCAAAAGAATGTTCAAGCATGCGACAAGCTCATCTAGGACAGGAGTTGTACAAGAGTATGGGTTTAGGCGAAGTCTGTATGGAAGTCAGCATTCTACGTCTCTATCATGCGATTGCGAGATGTGTAGGTCCTCATCCTCCTCATTAAGGGAGAAAGATGTTCGCAGACAGGTGCCGACCATTGATAAAAAGTCTTCTTCTTCTTCCTCCTCCTCCTCTCACTCGAGGAGCTGCACATGCCTTCAGTGTCGCGATTCCCTCTTGTCCTGAGTGAATGTGAATGTCCATAACAATACGAATAGATTGATAGTATGGTAAGTGCATTATTTATTCCCTTTCCTTTCTTTTCTCTTCTTTTCTCTTCTCTTCCTTCCTTTCTTCCCTCGCTCGCTCAAGCAAGTGTTTAGTACGTATATTATCTTGCTTCGACTAGCAATAGAATGAATGAATGAATGAATGAATGTATGAATGCTTCTTTGCTGCAATCAACCAACCAGGACGGGTTTCTTTTTTAGAGTCGCACTCATAGCAATACCATGCTTTAGAGTGTGCTGTTAGGACCCAACATATCACACCCCTTCGGTCTATGCGTGAATTGTTTCTGCGGTAGCCAGCAATTGCGCTCCTCAATGGACCATATGAAGTCGTTCGGGGCATATCTTATCTGTCTTACTATCCTGCTTCTCTCCTCTTATCCCTTTCTTATATTGCCGATCATTTACTAACCCATAAAAATAAAATAAATAATCGGCGATTGTTTTTCTTTCATTACCTTTTTTAGTTCTCGACCGTAGCCGCGCTCAAGGTGGGTCTGGACAGCGTAAAGTGCGTCCTACAACCGGCGATTCTGGTGCGTTAGCGACCACAGGAGTGGGCTCCAGTCGTGATGGTGTCAGTGCTAATGCGGCGGTAGTTGCGGAGGCGGCCAGGGTAACACTCCAGCAAAATGATGAATTGGGCCGAATACTCACTGGTGATTGGCAAGGCAGTTAAAGTGGCATGAGATGGGGGGTACCGCGGATAACTCACAGCCCATACAATGTGCTCGACTTTATTGAAATTCTGGGCTCGATTTTATAGAAATTATTATTACCTATTAAAAATATATATGATGCTTATTAATTACTTAGTAAACAGAACAATTTCAGGGACAAGGACAAGGACAAGGACGGGGACCCGTGCTGTCGAGTTTGAATGTGAATTATAGCGACGGCAGGAGGGACAGGGAGCAAGGTAGAAGCGATTTCGACTCGGACTTGGACATCGAGAGTGGTAGCGATTTTGAGCGTGACGAGGAGGCGCGACTGCGACTACAGGTCCAAGTCGCTCAGGCAGCTATGGCGCACATGAATCATACGACAGCTGTCTCGCCCCGAGGACAGGGCCTTGGGACGGTGCCAGGATCAGGGGTAGCGATGCCCCTG
>JACKZZ010016089.1_pt1 | contig 13539 bp, 7 predicted proteins | sample 8027871 | NCBI WGS metagenome assembly JACKZZ01 (sample SAMN15724774, study PRJNA655200) | protist metagenome | isolation source: fluorescence activated cell sorting (FACS) single amplified genomes of... | place: USA: West Boothbay Harbor, Gulf of Maine | collected 2000-07-19
TTTACTATTCCACTACAATGGTTAGCGCTATCCATCTGTTGCTGCCCATCCTCGCCGCGGTAGTGTACGAATGGACCCATATCGCCCCCAAAATCAACTGGGCGCCCAAGACAGCCCCGTTCACCTTCGATGCTTGCCCTTCCAGCACCAAGGAAAAAACAATCATCTTTGGCGGGACTTCGATGTTGGGGCGGTACATCGTGGACACTTACAGCCGCGACCAGTCGATTTGCTTGATCAACTTTGGGCGCAGTAAGTGCCCCAAGTGCCACGTGAACGTCAAGGGGGATTTGCGTGACACGCGGCACGTGTGGGAGCTGTTCAAGCACTACACGCCGGAGACCGTTTTGGCGAGCGTCAAGCCGCCGCTTCTCGGTATCCACTACCGCACCTACATCGAGCTTAACCTGCTGGCCATGCTCGAGATGGTCACTGCCGCCAAACGTCTTGGAGTGAAAAACTTTATCTACGTGAGCAGCATTGCTGCTGGCAGCCACTACCTTCCGCATAACCTCAGCACCGAGGCCGAGGATAAGCCGCTGTACACGGACTACGAGGCGCCGTATGACGTGAGCAAACGCGTAGCCGAGGACAGGATCCTTGAGCTCCACGAAGAGGGCAAATTCAATTCCATTGCGATCCGCACTAGCGGCATCATTGGCGGCGAAGGTGATCCGTACGACTACTTTCGTCTTCCTTTCATCATTTCGTTCGACACGCCTGCCGTCATCGATTGCAACTATGCTGCAAACATCGGAGACGCGCTCTACGTCGTCGATCGTAAAATGAAAAAGAAGCCTTCTGTAGGAGGGCAAATGTACTACTACACCGGTGAACACAATTCAGAGGCAGACGTAGCCGGTTTTGTGGCCAAGGCTAGCGGCAAGCCAATCATCAAAGTACCCTATTGGGTCCTTACCAAAACAATTGATATCTGGACCTACTTTCGCTGGGATCACGATGTTTACACCACGTTGGACTTGATGCGTATGGCAGTAGTTCCTCAGACCTTCAACCAAGAGAAATTCCATACCACCTTCCCGGAATTCAAACCAAAGTTTACAATGGAGGAGACGATGGAGGATTTGTATGGAACAAAGCCCAAGAAATAAGTTGTCCAATTTTTAATCAAAAGATTTTGAGAACTGAATTTGAACAATTTACCGACTACAAACCTGAAGGGCCTTGATGCATTCTCCACACATGATTCGCAATCATCGTCCACTTGGAACGCCTGAAACCATATTTTTGGAGCACCATCATTTGGCATCAACTTGTGAGGATGCATCCCTTCAAGTTTTCAATCTCCATTCACATTCACCCATACACAGACATGTATCTACGCATCCAACAAGCTGTTCAGCTTCAGGTTGGATATTAAGGTTGGCCGAGCACTATCTTGATGCTCTCTTGATGCTCTCTTGATATCTCTCTTGATGCAACTTGAAAGGAACCGGTGTCGGCCTGACAGGGCGGAAAGAGAGAGAGAGAGAGAGAGAGAGAGAGAGAACGAGCGCGCGCGATGGCTGACCAAGATGACCTCTCCCTCAACGCACTCTTCGGAGGATTCCAAGGCAAAAACGTCGTGGTAACCGGCGGGTCCAAAGGAGTTGGGTACATGATAAGCTCAGGATTTGTGCAGGCTGGCGCGAACGTCTTCATCTTCTCGCGCAAACCCGACCACGATGCCGCTGCGAGACTGACCGCGAAAGGGCCGGGGTGCTGCAAGAGCTTTGCATGCGACGTCGAAAACCAGGACGCGATCAAAACCGTCGCCGAGGAGGTGGAAAAGGAACTGAACGGACAAGGACTGCATGTTTTAGTGAATAACAGGTAGGGTCTTTTGATTTTAGCTTTGGTGGTTTTGTTGTTCGATTTGAAGAATGATTTGGAACTAAAAATGGGACACTTGTCTGTTTTCATTTGTTTTAGTGGAGCTGTGTGGGCTCAGTCGATCGAAGAAACGAGCAGACGGTCCTTTGATAAGCTAATGCAAGTAAATGTAACCGGACTTTTCTTTGTGACGCAAGCATTCATGCCGGCGCTGCTACGCGTAGCAGCGCCTGACGACCCGGGCCGAGTCATCAACATTGCATCCATTGACGGCATTTCCGTACCGTCGTTTGAAGAATATGCATACGCAGCCTCAAAGGCGGGTGTCGTCCACATGACCAAGACACTCGCAGGACATCAAGCAAAAGAAAATGTTACTTTTAATTGCATTTCGCCGGGATTGTTCCCGTCCAAAATGGGAGACCAGGTGCTTTCGCACGGCGACGAGCTAGTCAAGATGGCAATCCCCCTGGGTCGTGCTGGCCGAGCTAAAGATATTTTTGGAGCGTGCATTTACCTTGCTGGACCAGCTGGGAGCTACACCACAGGTGCTAATATCGTCATCGATGGCGGCACGACAGCCAAACCACGCATGTAAGAATTTAACTTTATTTTGGGCCTGTTATTACAATTTTTTTCCGTCCCTATGAATAATACAGTGTTTTATTTTCGAGGTTCTTTCAAAACAATTGCAAGTCGTACTCGAATAATGAACTACAGTGTGGAAATTAGCAAAAGAGACACCCAAACGAGAAAACACGAACCAATATTGCACGTTGGCCGAGCAAAGGAAGTGGTGGGCGAACGGGTTGGTGCTACGGGCCACGGGTCTTCCTCATCAAGTATATCCACCGATGTACCGAGTTTAAAATCAACTTGACCAGCAATTTCTGCAGCCTCTGCTAACGACGCTTGGACCAGCTCTCTTGCCAAATCTAAGGCTAAGCCGTCAGGCACGTTGCTCAAAAATAGTTCAATGGCGAGGCTAGAGCCGGTAGGAGTTTGGTACGTTTTCAGACCACGCACATTCTGCGCAGGAATGCGGAAAACTTGCTGGGCAAGCAAGTGGCACCAGGACGAAAATGCGGTCCCGGTGTGCAACTCTTGAACAAAGCGGGACTCTTGAAAGATAAGACGCAAAGAATGATTTTTGCCCAGAGGGCCACTAGGTGCCGGCGAGGATGGCGGAATTTCAGCTGTAGAGTCCACGGATACACTTACTGGCCACAATACCGGGTTCGCATCAGGCCCAATATCGCAGCTTGCATTTTGAGCGCTAGCAAAAGGGCCGACTCTTGGGAAGGGAGCATCAAAACTGTCGAGCGTTGTATGCAGCAGATGATTGCCAAGCTCTACCAGCGCAAGTGGCAGCTGAATAGGAAGCGGCTGTTCATCCGATGTTTCAAAGAGAACAGCGACCCAATATGCTTCTGTCATACCTCCAGGAAAGTAAAAGGACGAGCTGCTGGTATCGGCACTGATTGAGTGCCATTGAAAATCGTATGAACTCTCTTCGTTGCCAAAGCTTCCTCGTGCCAACAATGATTCTCGACCTTCCCACACAAGTTCGCCGGGACCTCCATTAAATTCGGAATAAAGCGCAACTCTGACCTCGTGGCGGCCATTTCCTGGCAGCTTGGCACGAATCTGCACAGCGCACAATTGGCCCGCCTCTGTGACAAGGATTCGCTGGGCCAAAAATGACGCTTGCCCACTTTCGGTTGCAAGACCATTGGCAGGAGTAGCTTGGCAGCGGGGTGTCCAAGCTGGATCAAATATGTCTCGCGGGTCGTACAAGGATGCATGAGGGAGTCCGCAAACTGGGGCAGAATTGCTGTCGTCTTGGGATGGTGGTGAGCCAGCCTTCGAGCCTGCGACGAGAAATAACGGCGCTTGCTCGCCAATGGAGTGTGATTCCCAGTCGCGCCAAATATTAGCGGCATGATCTGGAAACGATTCTGGTAGAGACGTACTTGCACTAAGGGATACATGAGTTACAACGTCGGGCTGTGCGCGAGCTTTTTGGACGCGTGAAAACCCAGTCTCTTTGATGCCTTGAGCACCAATCCAATAGACCCCCTTCGGAAGGTCAAGAGAGGGCTCTACGTCAACCAATGACGCAGCCCAATCTCCTCCTTCGTTCTCTTGCAAAAGTGTTGCTACGTTGGTCTTGCCGCTGGCCAACTTTTTTCCAGGACGCGATGCAAGGCCACTGCCGATATTTTCATACAGCCCCAGCTCTACACCCATATCCGCCCCGTCTTGGAATTCAAGCACATAGGCCATCATCTGCACCAGCGTAATGTCTGACTCCACCAAAGATATGCGTTGGAACAGCGCGATACCATCCCCGACCTCGTATTTGTACTGGGGCAAGAAACCGCCAGAGTCTACGCCGTCCGGACCATATGCAGGGCCCCAGAGACCATCTGCTTCATCGGCACTCAGAGCGCTCAAACAAAACGCTGAGCAGATCAACAAGACGCTTCGGATGAACAACAAACCCGACGAGAGAGAAAGAGAGATAGAGCACATTGTCAAAAGAGAGGGCATCAGGAGAGCATCAAGAGAGAGATGCAACCTGCAAGAAGGCTCTTGGGCCCTAGATCTGTGAATAGATGCTTTCCAGGTTTCGTTAGTGCTTCTTCTTCCCGCTCCAATGCATCTGAAGCAAGTTTGTACAACATCACGAAGAAACGAGCGAGGTTCGCCTCGACAGCTACAGTCCAGAAACGAGCTAGTGCGGAGGAAAATGTCCGCGTGATGCAGGTGAGTTAGTACTTTTTTTCTTCTTCTACAAAACGTTTAGTTTGCTTGGTAGGTTTGTTGCCTTGTCTAGGTTACATCATGTATCAGGGAAGATAACACATCATAGGCAAAAGCAAAATTTGGAATCTGCCAAGATATGGATTCCATTGTTTGCACTGCAGATGAGCTTGCTGCCGATGCTCGCTTCTAGAACGCTTGGTAGACATTACGAAAAGGTGCTGTAACTTTGGTTGTACTAATCCGGATTTATTTCACTCTCTTTTTGTCTTTTAAAAAATAAAGCTTATACAAGCTTATAAGGATAATGGTCACCTAGTGAGCAATCTTGATCCACTAAAACTTGCACAAATGGATCCTCTCCGCGCTCCGTACTACTTGCAAGAAGCGCCGTTTCTCAAGGCGGAAACGTATGGGCTGCAAGTTTCGGAACTAGGTAATAAACTTTTTTGGATTGGGGACTCATTAGAACCTTTGCTGGAAGCGGGACAAGAGTGGCAATCATTTGAGACGATCATGAGCGCACTTAAACGTGCCTACTGTGGAAACATTGGGTCCCAGTATGCTCATATGACCCGCGCTAATGAAAAAAAGTGGGTCGAACGCAGGGTACTTGAGCACGCGAAAATTCAATGGGGTGACTCACAACGTCGTGCTATACTAGACCAAATCGCCAACGCTAGTTATTTTGAAGAGTTTTATGGCGCACGATTATCCGGCGCTAAACGATTTTCATTAGAGGGTTGCGAGGGCCTGATTCCTGGCCTTGAGGCACTTTTGTTGCGAAGCGCAGATCTTGGGATTGAGTCCATTGAAATGGGAATGACCCATCGAGGTCGACTTAATGTTCTTCGGAATCTTTTGGATGTTCCGCTTGGCGCTTTGTTGCACAATTTCCAAGCATATTTGCCTGACGACGAAGAGCACCCCAATAATAGCGATGATGTCCGTTATCATCTTGGCACATCAGTTGTTCGAAAGTTTGATGGGAAAAAATTACGGCTTTCGCTCGCCGCCAACCCGTCTCACCTTGAAAGTGTAAACAGTGTCGTGCTGGGTAAAACGCGCGCACGGCAATTCTTGATTCGGGGAGAGTCTGGCGATGATTACGGTGCACATGCATATTTAAATAACGTCGTTTTGCACAACATTGACTCAACTAGGCCTCCCGAACGTCGTCGCGGAAGTGTGGACTACAGCCCTAGCGACTCGGCACGTGCCAAAGCCATGGGTCTTTTGTTGCATGGCGATGCGAGTTTCTTTCAAGGCTCAGTGCGTGAAGTGCTTGGTTTCAGTGGATTGAGAGACTATGCCACAGGAGGCACGGTGCACGTTATTCTGAACAACCAAATAGGGTTTACCACTCTGCCCAAAGAATCGCACTCTGGGGTCTATTGCACCGACGTGGCTCTAAGCATCGGTGCGCCAATTTTTCACGTGAATGGAGATGATCCGGATGCAGTGGCTAAGGTTTGCCGTACCGCTGTAGATTACCGCCACATTTTTCAACGCGACTGTGTTGTCAACCTTTGGGGGTACCGAAGACATGGACACAATGAACAAGATGATCCAAAGTTGACACAACCACAGATGTATTCATTCATCCAGCGACACCCAAAGCTCGTTGACATGTATGCCAAAACCCTGCTTGATGAAGGCGTCGTAGAGAAAGACTACGTCGATAGCCTCAAGGAAAGAATTTGGGCCGGTTTTCAAGAGCGCGATGTCGATGACCACCAGAAAGCAATATCGCCATCACAGCAACAACAGCAGCAACCATCTACCCCTGCTACCGTGTTTAGGTCTTGGAACGAATTTGGCGCACTTTCCGGTGACCCAAAAGCGTTTCAGAAAACGCACGATTTGAAAAAGTCTCTATTAAAAAGCATTAAAACTGGGGTTGAGGTTGAGTTGCTACGTGTTTATGGCCAGACGATGTTCACATTGCCGCCTGCTTCGCAATTCGCAGCCCACCCAAAAGTAACAGGCTTGTATGAGCAACGCCTTGCGTCAATTGAGGTAGGGGGCGGCTCTACAATTCGATGGGCAACTGCAGAAGCACTTGCTTTCGCATCATTGCTCGCTGAAGGCTTCCATATCAGGCTCAGCGGGCAAGACGTCGAGCGAGGAACCTTCAATCAACGACACGCGGTCCTGTTGGACCAATTTCGTGCTGTGCAAGGAAACGAGGCCACGTACAAGCCCTGGACAGCGCTGCAAAACATGGATGAAACCTTGCAAGATGTCCGAAATAACATGGTGAAACAAGTGTTCCGAGCTAAAAGCTTGTCTGCCAGTCATCAAATCAGCACCACGAAAAGAAACCAAGTAGCACGAACTGGGCAGGAGCAAGATGACGACGAAGATGAAGATGGTTCAGATGGGGCTCACGCTGGTCACTACTTTTTTCCGTCTGTTCGAGAAGAAGAGTCAACAGAACAAGATGCAGGACCAAATGAAAACTGGCTTTTTGCCGATCCCGATTGCAAGGATTATGATAAGATCGACATTGAGCTCGAACGAATCCACAAAGGTGTGCGACTTCGTCGTATGCAACGTCTTGATTCCCGCCGAGTGCTACGCTGGCGCGAGCCATCAATTTCGAAACGTGATTCACTCAGTAGCGAGGAATCCGCATCTGACATTGACCCTTCATCAAACTCCTCTTCGTCTCCTTTAATGTCTTCGTCTTCTTCTGCAAGCCGTAAAGCAGATAGCCAAAGGAACATTCTCCAACTTGGGGATATGGAGGTTTGCAATAGCCCTCTGAGCGAAGAGGCCGTGCTGGGGTTTGAGCACGGGTATAGTTTATATTCGCCCAACATCATGACGATCTTCGAGCACCAGTTTGGTGATTTCTCCAACTGCGCCCAAACAGTAATCGACACTTTCGTCGCAAGCGGGGAGGAAAAGTGGGTTCGTTCTTCCGGACTTGTGATACTCTGCCCCCACGGTTATGAGGGGCAAGGTCCAGACCACAGCTCGGCCCGAGTCGAACGCTTCTTGCAATTGTGTTCGGAGCCTGCCGTTCCTGCAAGAGACGATCAATTCACGCCATCAAAAGAACGCACCGCATTAGCTGAAGTCAATATGCACGTGCTCAATATGACAACCCCGGCACAATACTTTCACGCTTTGAGGAGACAAATGCTCTTGCCTGTACGCAAGCCGCTGGTCATTTTCACCCCCAAATACCTGTTGCATCACAAGCCTTGTGCTTCGACGCTCGACGAGCTTGGGCCAGACTACACCTTCGAACCTGTAATTTCAGACGCGCTTGCATCAAAAGCCCCACAGAAAGTCCGTCGTGTGCTACTTTGCTCTGGCAAAATTTGGTACCATTTATCCCATAAACGCAAGAGCACTGGATTGGAGGACCAAGTTGCGCTAGTACGCATCGAGCAGCTCTGCCCGTTCCCATTTAGCTCCATCACAGATGCACTAAAACCTTTCCTCGAAAATGATGGTGACTATGCTGGTCCAGTAGAGCTGTGTTGGGTCCAGGAAGAACCGCAAAATATGGGCTGCTGGACTTATATTGAACCGAGACTACGCACGGTTTTAAACCATCTAAGTGAACGGGGCCTCTTGTCTAGTGCAAACGAACAGGCGCGTAGTCAAGGGTGGGGGCAGTCCAGTGTCCAGTATTGTGGAAGACCTTATTCGGCCTCTCCAGCAACAGGTTCATTCCAGGTGCACCAGAAGGAAATGAATGCGATCATCTCAGCAGCATTTGAATTGAACAATCCTATAAAATGAAAAAATTGGCAAATTTTCTCTATTCTTCTCTAGACGTCTAACTATTGTTCATTGAACGCAGCTGAAATGCTTGGTTGTCTGGGTTTTTGGTTCGCTTGAGCTCCACAGCGTGGACTATGATCGCCCGCCGCTCATCGTGAGGGCGAAATGCAATTCGTAATGCGTCAAAGTCAAGAACAAAATTGTCGCGAAACAAATGTTCTTTTGGCTGCTCATTCTTTTTCAAAGCTTCTGCTTTGTTATCAGCTTCCGCTGTGTTATTGCTGGCGCTATTGCTACTGCTGCCGCCGCCGCCATTCTCACTGCCTGTCTCCGAGATGTTTTCCCCGTGGTCTATCTTACCTCCTCCCTTGTTGCTTTTATTCTTCTTTTTGTAGTGCCCGCGCCCGTGGATCACTCCTCTTGGATCAAGAGTGATGACCTGCTCGAGAGTTTGGATCAATTCTTCGCCTTCCGCTTTGGAAAACCACTCGCATTCCCCGGCTTGCACAAAACGAATCATCTCCTCTCGGACACCATCGGCAAACTCAACAGGCACGGTCTCGAATTTAGGGTTGACCACCCAGGTTGGAATTCGCGCGGGTCCTTCTTCCTCCACGTTTGGTCCATCCACATGGGGCACGTATGGTTTGATGTCTACAATAGGAGTTCCGTCGATCAAATCTACACCCCGCAAATGAACCTGGCTTTTAGCCTGATCGACTTTGTGTAATCGTGCTAGGCTCAGCCCAACAGGGTTTGGTCTATGAGGGGTGCGAGTCGAGAAAAGACCTACGCGTTTCCCGCCGCCTTGTGGGGGTCGAACAAAACTTGGGAAAATAGTGTCCTTTTGTGATACAAACTTGTGCATGTTTGTGTTTTCATGGAAGATAAATACAACCCAGACATGGCTGAAGCCTTCTAGCCCTTTGAGTGACCCCCCTCCTACGACTGATGGGTCGAGTGTAATTACACCTCGCGTGAGCGACGCTAAAGAACCTTGCCGCGGCGTTCCAAATCGAGTTGGAAAGCAAGTGGAGATCTTGCCAATTGGCCTCATAGCACCTACGCCACCGCCTGTAGCTTCAACATACTGCTCTCTAACTAATATTTCGGCGCGAGTCCGGGCAACAGTCTCAAACTCGAGCCGCGAGCTAATCCGCGAGTTTTCTGTCTCAAGGGCAGCTATACGTTTTCGAAGGTCTTCCTCACTTGCGTCTGGAGCTGACGAACCAGATAGAATACGCTGGCTCGTGAACTGATCGTTCGTACTCGAGTTTGTGTGGGATAAACTTGAGCTAGCACCGCTGCTATCATCAGCCGACTCATTGGCTTTCGACGCGGCATCTTCAGAGCTACAGCTATTATTCTGGCCCATGCTTGCTGTTAAGGTCAAATATCTACTAGACCCGAAACCAGGCTTTGCTATAAAGTGCTCGAGCTTGTGTTTCACTCCGTTTGAGCCAAACTGACACAGAACTGCGCTACGAGAATGTTTCGTTCGGTGTTGGTGTTGCGGACCGTTAAAACCTTCAACGAAACGAGCTGATTTTTCTGCACCACAAGGCTTATGCCTTTTTAATAATGCCGACTTAAATACCTGACCACCAGCCCTCCTGTTTCGATTATGACGAAAGCAGCTCCCAATGACCATGCGCCAAAAAACCCTTTTCCGGTGACCGAAAAAAATCAGCAAAAAAAACACGTATACAAGAGTAGCCCAACTGACGTTGGTAAAGTTTTCAAGCAAATCTCTTGCTGTTCCTTTAAGCTTGGAGAGATCTTGCGCCTGTCATACGATAGTCTCACAACCGGGGTCAAGATGACGTCGAATTGTCAATAAAACCTTTGATGATAATATTACCGAACCAAACCACCGTACAAAACGAAGAGAACTGCGTTGAGCAAGCAGACGAGAGTAAGTGCAGCAAGCGCAGATCCTTCCCGCACGCGGATGCTTGTCGGGGGCCCGGAAGAGAGAGCGATGCAGTCTCTCTCTCTCTCTAAAACTTGTGGCACAGAGAGAGAGAGAGAGAGAGAGAGAGAGAGCTTACAGAGAGAGCATCCAGAGAGCATTTACAGAGAGAACATCTAGAGAGAGCATCTAGAGAGAGAGCATCTCATCCAGAGAGAGAGCATCTCATCTAGAGAGAGAGCAACTAGTGAGAGCAACTAGTGAGAGCATTTACAAAGAGAACATCCAGAAAAAGCATCTAGAGAGAGCATAGAGAGAGAGCATCTCATCTAGAGAGAGAGAGAGAGCAACTAGTGAGAGCAACTAGTGCGAGCTTCTAGAGAGAGAGGTCCTGAGAGAAAGTTCTGAAAAAATAAAGAGAAAGTACCTGGACGACTAGCCAACAAATTTGATACTTAAACAAGCAGAGAGGGGAGCGTAAACAGGCGCGGTGACAGAGTATTTGCTGTAGAGAGACTCGGAGAGAGTCTCTTGCGCTTGAGGTTTGTTTTATTCCTCGGGAGAGAGAGAGAGATAAAAAGGAGAAGGAGGATGTTCAACCAAGCTGTCAAGGTTTCTGCAGAGTCAGTCGAAAAGCAAAATAGTTTCCATGATTCAGATGCAAGCGTCAGCAAGAAAAGCAAAAACGACAAGAAAAATGGCAACAAAAGGCCTAGTTTGTTGATCACGCTCGGGTCTCCAAAAAGTTTACTCAAGGTTGCGCCGGATGTTAACGTTGAATCGATGACCCAGGCCGAGCTGTGTTCAATAGCTGGTAGAGAGGGCAAGAGTCCGACCTTTATTGCGAGTGGAGCTGACGGTAAAGCTATAATTGTTAAGAAACGAAGCCTCACGTTCCGACATAACAGCTGGTTTCGGCCATATTGGGACTCGATTACGATATTAGCTTTAGTTTTTGTTGCATCAGTCACACCAGTTGAGGTGGCATTCTTGTCTGAACCAGGTGATGTCTTGAAATGGTTTAACCAATTGGTGGATATTGTGTTTTGCATCGATATTCTATTCAATTTTTTGACTCCGTACGAAGTTCGGCCTGGCGTATACGAAGAACGCCCTCACATGATTGCCAAACATTACATGACACATTGGTTTCTAATCGATCTGGTATCGGTCCTGCCTTTTAATATGGTCAAGATGGTTCGTTTGGTGCGACTTGCCAAACTCTTACGCATTTTTCGTGCAAACCGCGTCCTCAAGCGTCTTGAAACGCGAATTTCTATCAGTCGAGGGCTACTCACACTGGTCAAGTACATGATTTCAATGTTACTGCTAGCGCATTGGCTGGCATGCCTTTTTCGTCTGACTGCAGACCTGGAGGACTCGGATAGATTTGATGACGATGGCCATTATGATAACTGGCTCGAGGGTTACTTTGTGAATAATCTCGGTCAATACGATCAAATTTCCCAAGTTGGATGGGCAGACCAATATAATGCTGCTCTTTATTGGGCCGTCATGACAGTGACAACGATTGGGTACGGTGATGTAGTTCCTAAAACAACTGCGGAGCGATGGGTCTCAATTTTTGGAATGATGGTGGGTGGAGCCGCCTACGCATATATAGTTGGGTCAGTGTGTGGGCTCGTTGCGAGCATGGGGGAGCTCAAGGCCCTATTGAATCGAAAAATTGACGACCTGAACGTTTTCATGGAAGAGCAAGGAATGCCCAGTAGTCGGCGTGTTGCGCTACGTGAGTACTTTCTATACACAAGTAAAATGGAAAAAAATCACATTAGCCGCCGCCTCATGGATGAAATGAGTCCGCAGATGCGTATGGAACTGTACTGTATGATCAACGAAAAATGGGTCGACAAGTTACCTTTCTTGAAATGCGCTAGCGAGCTAGAGCGGCATCGTTTTGTGGGGAGTCTGTGCATGTCTCTCGAGCCGAAAATTTTCCCACCTGGAGAGAAAATCTGCCATCCCGGCGAAATCGCTCGGTGCTTGTATATTGTAGAGGCAGGAGTCGTCGTGATGGTAAAATCATACTTTGACCTCCCTGAGGATAATCCGTCCTTTTTGCCAGAAGCCAAATCAAAAAAGCAAACGAAACGTTCACCGACTGCAGCTCCGCCCCCCCAAAGTCAAACTGATCAATACGATGAAGAGCGCGCAACGCACCGCGGTTACTCAAGGGGGTGTATTTGGTGAAGACATGGTCCTTACCGATGTTCGCCGTCGCTATCACTGCACGGCGTTGACCTTTGTCGAAGCACAGTGCCTTAGCAAAGAATCGTTGGAGGCGATTTTGGGAGACGGCTCTTTACCGCATACTGCGAGAGCTTTTCGTAAGTATGTCATAAGCATGGCTTGCAGAACAAAGCTGGTGGCCTCTATCATGAAAGCTGCCAACCAACGGAAGAAAGGGGCGTTGGAGATAGAGAGTTCGACTGCTATCGTAGAGGAGAAAGTGCTGGGCATGCCCATTAAAAGTCAAATAGCCCCAGCATTAGCTGAAAGGTCGAATGCGGATGAACTCCAAGCTGTTAAGACCGAATTACAAGAGCTCAAAACTATGATGGCACAACTATTACAGGCAAAAGGTGAAAGTCAAGTGAATGGTCCTGAAAAAGCATGACCAAAACAAAAGTGATCAATATCTCTGCCAAATAGTATACTATTAATGCTTTTTAACTAAATCTAAAGTCTCCTTTAACAGCTTTGCAGACGATGCAGCAAGAATATCACGTCTTTCCCATTCGACCTTCCCACCGTGTCGCGGTGAACAGCATTGCCCACCCGCCTCGGTTACAAGAAGTATCCCAGCAGAATAATCCCATATGAGAGGGCTATCAAACTCCACATATACATCAACACGGCCAGCGGCTAGCCATGCCATGCCTAGTCCACACCCGCCAACTATTCTCAAACCTTGGGCATTCCCAATAGTTAATATTTTGTTCTGCATTTCAAGCCAAGGTGTCACTTTTTCAGTTTTACGTTGATATCCAATATCGGTACAAACGACGGATTGGCGAAGAGATTCAGCAGGGCTCGTTGAGAGCTTTCGAGGTTTGTCCACGCACGACAAATTTGAGCCGAAAGAAATATCAAGCCGATGCACGAATGCTCCGCCACCTTTCCATGCGTAGAAAAGCTCTCCCGCAATCGGATCCAGTGTGACAGCCTGCACCACCTCTTTATCTACCATCAGCGAGATCAGCACCGAGCAGTGGAGCAAAGTATGGCAAAAGTTCGTGGTACCGTCGATGGGATCGATCACAAAG